>TARA_R110001583_G_scaffold39735_2_pt1 | contig 40782 bp, 32 predicted proteins | sample TARA_R110001583 | Tara Oceans TARA_R110001583 (sample SAMEA4398432) | marine metagenome | biome: Polar Biome; feature: [MES] marine water layer (ENVO:01000295) within the mesopelagic zone...; material: water (ENVO:00002006), including particulate matter (ENVO:01000060) such as...... | reverse complement strand
TAAAATTTTGTATCACAAAAGTAAGAAAACAATATAATAAACAACCCAATCGTCTTTATCTTTTCCCCTATTTGTAATAATTGGGGGTTTCCTCCATACTGTCGGTCGGGCTTTTCGTTGCAACTCCTCGCCCCACCGCGCAAAGCCAAATCGGCTGCGGGGTTTCCACTACTACCCCTAACCCAAACCAGAGCAAAACAATTAGGTCAATCCAAGTAATCCCATCTGCAAAACGGCGGAACGTAGTTTAAATCATCTAACAGAAGTGTAAATACCCATTCCAATTCTTTTTGAGGTCTTAAATTTTTGTGGAGCTACAAAACAAATCTTTTTGACTGCCTAAAAAAGATTTAGTGCCCATTCCAATTCTTTTTGGGGCCTTAAATTTTTGTGGAGCTTCAAACCAAATCTCTTTGACTGCCTAAAAAAGATTTAATGCCAATTTCAATTCTTTTTGGGGCCTTAAATTTTTGTGGAGTCATAAAACAACTCTTTTAGGGCATTTGAAGTTCTGCAATATAGATGTCCAATATTGAACGTCATCCTGAATTTATTTCAGGATCTCATAATCAATACGTAAAGATTCTGATGGGTATATTTATTTAGAGTTGCCACTCTTCGGTTTTAATTAACTGGTTAAAAACTCCTTTTATATTAACACTACTTAATCATTTACATTCACATCCAATGTGCCATTTATTTTCTTTGGTAGATTCTTATAATTGATCTCATATTCGATAGAAAAATCTTTTGAACACCAAACAAAAATAAAAGATGGTAAAGAGATTACTTCATTAGAATTTAACTCGTCAATTTGACACTCCAACACTGTCCCATTTTTCTGATTATCAAACACACGATAATCAAAAATATAATTCAATATTTCATAATACCGATCTTTTTCAAATTCCTTCTCATCAATTGATAATGATGGTACTAAATCCTTTAATTCATCATATCTACTGTAGAGATTTTTGTTAGATTGATATTCTTCTACTTCAAGATCTTTATGATGTTTAAACAGAGATGAAAAATGACTATCTAACCTGTTAAAATCTTTTATAACCTCATACCTTTTAGGCATTGGAAAGTCATCAGGTTTAATAACATTTACATCATTAGGAAATACTAATCTTATTTTAAGATCTTGTTCATGTGAAGTCCCCTCATTTTTTAATACAATCGGCAAAAAATAAAATCCTCTCATCTTTTCCCAATATTCCTGTAGGTCAAGAGTATCCTCCAGATCAAAAATAAATTTTCTATAAAGCTTATATTTTTCTTTCTCATCTAAATTTCCTCTAAAAGTATACTTGCTCCTGGAAGGAAATGTTAGTACTGTATTTCGGGATTCCGTTAAATCCCCAAAACCAAAAAAATAATTTGACAAATGTCGCCCCAACAATTTTTTCACTTTCTCTTTAATTTCAAGCTTGTCTTCAGAATCGATAACAACAGGTTCATTTTTATAGTCTAACGAATATGTTTTTCTCTTCTGAAAAATACTACTCTCTAAAAACATTGAAGAACTATCACTAACAATAAAATTTTCGACAACATTAAAAGACTTAATATTTTCTATTTGGGAAAGAAGATTTTCTTTACGCCCTTCAAAATATTCTGACTTTTCAATATCTCCGTGTTTAATCGCGTTAATTGTATTAGTAAAATTGAAATGTCCAGAGAGATAAAATGACAGGTTAATATTACGATTTACATAGTTCTTGGAAGTAATCCATTCAAGTAATTTATTTTCAAATTGAATTCTAGTTAGTGGTTCTCCTTTTGTCGAAAGTTCGAATTGATCTAACACTAATCCTTTAGCAATTAACTGATGAGAAGAGGAAGGCTCAACAATCCCCTTTGAAGATAAAAACCTACTTACATCTGCTGCAATTGCTTTATTTAAGACTTTAATATCGAGAGGATGACAGATAACATTAATCTTGTTATTTATAGAATTCAATTCTTTGTAATTCCCTTTGAACTCATTACATATCTGATCATTAATTGATTTAATTAGATCATTTGCAGATTTAGTATTAGTCCCTATTAATGCAACTTTGTAATTAGAAGCTTCAGGATAATCCTTATACAATTCCAACATCCATTTTAATACATTAGCTTTCTCGAAAGGATTAATCGATGATTTAACTTGGCATACCTTTTCTGAGCTATCTGCGTAAGTCCATTTAATATCGACTTTATCATCTTCAGTTTTCGGCTCTACACAGATACTTTCCCAATTATCCTCGAATGAATCTAACACAGCTGTAACAGCTTGCAATAAATAACCTCTTGCTCCTTCTTGTCCACTCATATAGACTTAATTAATGTATTCGACAAATTATCTCCGCCAATAAATACTAGTAAAATTCACCTCCTAAAATTAACAATATTATCTTAAACAGTAACAACTTGACACCAACCATTAAGGCAATAATTTCAATCAAATAAACTGATTCAGATTTGCAGAAAAAAGCTTCAATCAGTTGAACTTAAATTTTTCATTCACACACCTCAACCAAAATAACCCCAAAGAAAAGCACATTATAAAAAGGCGCTCCATGGAGCGCCTTATTAATTCATCATTTATAATTCATAATTAAAATTCACCCTCCCCAACCATCTCGGTCCAAACTTCTATACTGAATGGCTTCCGATAAATGATCGGTTTCAATAGTTGCGGAGCCTTCTAAATCGGCAATTGTTCGCGAAACTTTTAGGATTCTATCGTAAGCTCGAGCAGAGAGACCGACCTTTTCCATAGCAACTTTCAGGAGCTGCATACCCTCTGCGTTGGGTTGGCAATGTTTTCTTAAAAGACGAGAACTCATCATAGCATTTGAGTGAATACCTTCCTCCTCATCAAAACGTGTAGACTGAATCTCACGGGCAGCTTCTACCCTTCCTCTAATATGTTCCGATTTCTCCGAAAGGCGCTCGTCTGAAATTTTATCGAAAGAAACAGGGGTTACTTCGATATGAATATCAATACGATCGAGCAGTGGTCCTGAAATTCGACTCAAATATTTTTGAACCATACCTGGTGGGCACAAACAATCTTTATCAGGATGGTTATAAAATCCGCAAGGACATGGGTTCATCGATGAAATTAACATCACACTAGCTGGATAATCCACAGTAAACTTAGCTCGGGAGATGGTAATCGTTCTATCCTCTAAAGGTTGTCGCATAACCTCGAGCACCGTTCGTTTAAATTCAGGTAATTCATCTAAAAACAAAACACCATTGTGCGATAAAGATATTTCACCCGGTTTGGGTATGGTTCCACCACCTACTAGGGCGACGTCAGAAATCGTATGATGTGGGCTTCTAAATGGTCTTTTAGTCATCAAACCACCTGCTTTCTCGAGCGTTCCAGCAACCGAATGAATCTTCGTTGTTTCGAGAGCCTCCTGCAAACTTAATGGAGGTAGAATACCTGGTATGCGCTTTGCCAACATCGTCTTTCCCGATCCTGGAGGACCAATCATTATAATATTGTGCCCGCCTGCTGCTGCAATTTCAAGAGCTCTTTTCACATTCTCCTGTCCTTTTACATCAGCAAAATCGTGCTCAAAACTATTCAAATGAGAATAAAACTCGGCTCTGGTATCCACTTCGGTAATAACCAACTCGGCATCTCCATTAAAAAAGTCGATCAGCTCCTTAATATTTTCAATACCGTAAACTTTCAAATTATTTACAACTGCAGCTTCTTTCGCATTCTCCTTAGGTAGAATTAAACCTTCAAAGCCCTCTTCTCTGGCTTTAATTGCCATTGGCAACACACCTTTTATGGGCACTAAACTTCCATCGAGCGAGAGTTCACCCATAATCACATACTTCTGTAAATCGGGGCATTTAATTTGCTCCGTAGCCGTTAATATCCCTATAGCTAATGGTAAATCATAAGCCGAACCTTCCTTGCGAATATCGGCAGGAGCCATATTAATAATAATCTTTTTGCCTGGAATCTTGTATCCGACTTCTCTCAGTGCGGAATCAATCCTTTGCTGGCTTTCTTTAACAGCATTATCTGCCAAACCAACCAAACTGAAACGAACTCCGTTAAAAACATTAACCTCGATAGTAATTGTTGTGGCATGTATTCCATACACAGCACTTCCGTATGTTTTAATAAGCATTGGGCTTAATTTTTATGTGTTAAATTTTCGATCGAACATTAAAGTTATAATTTATGTTGAATAAACAAGGTGCAACTTTAAAATTTTATCTGTCAAAACAAATCTTATTGTACACTTACGTGTAACTTCTAAGAGTTTTCAACAAACATGTTAATAAGTTGTCTTGTGAAATATATCTTTGAGAGAAACATTCTTTCAATGGAAAGTTTAACTTTAGACTGATTTTCAGAAAAAACTAGAACTACTATGCGCCAATATCTCGAATTGCTAGAAAAAGTAAGCCAAGAAGGTAACCAAAAAGGAGACCGTACTGGAACCGGAACCATCAGTATTTTCGGACATCAAATGCGATTCGACTTATCAGAAGGATTTCCTGTTTTAACAACTAAGAAACTTCATTTAAAATCTATTATTCATGAGCTTTTATGGTTTTTGAATGGGGATACCAATGTCAAGTATCTACAAGATAATGGTGTTAGAATATGGAATGAATGGGCAGATGAAAAAGGTGATTTAGGACACGTTTATGGCTACCAATGGCGTTCATGGCCCAAGGCTAACGGCGAACATGTCGATCAAATTTCTCAACTGATAAATGATATTAAAACCAATCCTAATTCTCGCCGATTAATTGTAAGTGCATGGAATGTTGCCGATATTGAAAATATGGCTTTGCCTCCTTGTCATGCTTTGTTCCAATTTTATGTAGCCGATGGTAAATTATCGTGCCAGCTATACCAACGAAGTGCTGATATCTTTTTAGGTGTGCCTTTTAATATCGCCTCATATGCTTTGCTTACAATGATGATTGCTCAAGTTTGTGACCTGCAACTTGGTGACTTCGTTCACACTTTAGGTGATGCACATATCTACAATAATCATTTAGAACAAGTTGATTTACAATTGACACGTAAGCCTAAAAAGCTTCCTCAATTGAAGATCAATCCTGATGTAAAAAGCATATTTGATTTCAAGTATGAGGATTTCAGCTTAGAAAACTACGAAGCTGATCCAAGTATCAAGGGTGCCATATCAGTCTAATAGAATACTATTTAAGCAATATATATATTCACTAAAATATATTTACCATGCCTATATCAATAATCGTAGCAGCTTCTCAAAACAATGTTATTGGAAAAGACAATCAACTAATCTGGCGTTTATCTGCCGACCTAAAACGATTCAAGGCTCTAACAACAGGACATCATATTATTATGGGTCGCAAAACATTCGATTCAATAGGGAAACCACTACCTAATCGTACTTCTATCATTATTACCCGTCAGGCGGATTATAAAGTTGAAGGTTGCATTGTAGTTAACTCATTGGAAGAAGCTCTTGCTAAAGTTCCTGCCGATCAGGAGGCATTTATTATTGGTGGTGGAACAATTTATAAAGAAGCTATCGACAAAGCTGATAAGTTATATCTAACTCTTGTTCACAAAAAATTTGATGGCGATACATTCTTTCCTAAAGTTGATGGAAAAGTATGGCAAAGTGAAAAGCGTGAAGATTATATGCCAAGTGAGAAAAATGAGTATGCTTATTCTTTTATCGACTATGCGAGAAAGTAGAATATGATTGAACTCAAGGCTTTAAGTAAGATTCATGTTTCTCCATTCTATGATTGGCTAAATGATAAAGATAGTATTAGATATTCTCTTTCAGCTTTTCAAAAAATCAATACCAAAAATGAAATTGATCTTTGGTTTGAAACTGTTCTTGAGGACAAGATAGGTTTGAACTTAGGTATATTCCTAAAAGACTCCAATCAATTGATTGGTTATGCAGGAATCTGCAATATATCAAACTCAAACTTGTCTGGAGAGTATTTCATTTTCATTGGAGATAAATCGAAGTGGGGAAAAGGAATTGGTGCTGAAGTTACAAAGCAAATTCTCAAGATTGCATTTCTCGGTAAAGGCTTAAATCGTCTAATGTTATCTGTTTCAGAAACAAATATTGGAGGTATTAAAGCCTATCAAAAAGCTGGCTTTATTTCTGAAGGCAAATACAGACAAGCCTGTTTCAGGGATGGAAAATTCCATGACAAGATTATAATGTCCGTTTTAAAAGAAGAATATCTTTAAACTCTAAAAGCATAAAACAAAAAAAAGTCTGGTTATTAACCAGACTTTTTTTTGTTTTATATAAAGGGCTAACTTAAGCTATCCTTAAGTGCTTCACATTTGTTTTCTCCAATTTGCTTGCTGCATATTCAGCATCAATCGAAACAGATTTTTCATCAGATGTTGGCAATTCGAACATTGCATCCATCATGATTGCTTCACAAATTGAACGCAAACCACGTGCTCCTAATTTGTATTCCAAAGCCTTATCAACGATATATTCTAAAGCAGATTCGTCGAAACTCAACTCGATACCATCAATACTAAACAGCTTATTGTATTGCTTAATAATTGAGTTTTTAGGCTCTGTAAGAATATTTCTAAGAGCTTGACGATCCAAGGGTTCCAAGTAAGTTAAAACTGGTAGACGGCCAATAATTTCAGGAATCAAACCAAATGATTTTAAATCCTGTGGAGCGATATATTGCAAGAAATTTTCTTGGTCTACTTTTTCGGCAAGCTTACTTGCATTAAAACCAACAACTGCTGTATTTAAACGCTGAGCAATTTTACGCTGAATACCATCGAAAGCACCTCCACAAATGAAAAGCACATTCTTTGTATTTACTGGTATCATCTTCTGATCAGGATGCTTACGTCCGCCTTGCGGTGGTACGTTTATAATAGATCCTTCAAGCAATTTCAACAAACCTTGCTGAACACCTTCTCCAGAAACATCACGTGTAATTGATGGATTATCACTCTTACGAGCAATCTTATCAATCTCATCGATAAATACAATTCCTTTTTCAGCTGCCTCAACATCGTAGTCAGAAGCTTGCAACAAACGTGTAAGAATCGATTCGATATCTTCACCAACATAACCAGCCTCTGTAAGTACAGTTGCATCAACAATAGTGAAAGGCACGTGAAGCATTTTAGCAATTGTTCTTGCCAAAAGTGTTTTCCCGGTTCCAGTTTCTCCAACTAGGATGATATTCGATTTTTCAATTTCAATCTCCTCATCATCTTCTTCTTGAAGCAATCTCTTGTAATGGTTATAAACGGCAACAGAAAGGTATTTCTTAGCCGCATCTTGTCCAATCACATACTGATCCAGAAAAGTTTTTATCTCGGTTGGCTTCAGCAATTGAAGCTCATTCAAATTAAGATCTGAGTTAACCTTAGATTCTTCTTTGATGATATCATGAGCCTGCTCAATACAACTATCACAGATATGACCACTAATTCCCGCAATTAAAAGATTGGTATCTTTTTTATCTCGCCCACAAAATGAACATTTATCCATAAGTAAAATATAGTCTTTTAGCTTGCCGATGTCAGTTCATAACATCATTAAACCATTTGTTTTTACAATTAAATCAATCATCGTATTTTCAGAATACGATTCCTTCTTATATTAGAAATGCAAAGTTAAGCATTTTAAGCTAAACTCTGCATTTCCAAGATTTTTATGATTTCTCAGGCCTTATTTCTTTGGCTCTCTTATCAATATTTCGTCGATCATACCATAATCTTTAGCCTCTTGAGCCGTCATCCAGTAGTCACGATCAGAATTTTTCTCAACCGTCTCGAAAGGCATTCCTGAATGATCAGAAATAATAGTATAAAGCTCTTTCTTCAACTTCATAATCTCACGAGCAGTAATTTCAATATCAGAAGCCTGACCTTGTGCACCACCCATTGGTTGGTGAATCATTACACGTGAGTGCTTTAGTGCAGAACGTTTACCTTTTTCACCAGCAGTTAACAGGACAGCTCCCATTGAAGCAGCCATACCAGTACAAATTGTAGCAATATCACAATTGATATACTGCATAGTATCATAAATACCTAAACCTGCATGTACAGATCCTCCAGGCGTATTAAAATAAATTTGAATATCCTTTGAAGGGTCAGTAGACTCAAGGAATAAAAGTTGAGCCATAATAACATTTGCGACATAATCATCGATAGGTACACCTAAAAAGATGATTCTATCCATCATCAAACGCGAAAACACGTCCATAGAAGCAACATTCAACTGGCGCTCCTCGATAATTGTAGGAGAAATATATGAGTTACTAATAGAAGTGTATTTGTCTAATGACAAACTACTAATTCCTCTATGCTTAGTCGCAAATTTTTTAAATTCGTCTTGTGGTATCATAGGATGAAAATATTTTATTTGAGCTTTGGATGGTTAAAGCCTACCAAAACAAAAGACTATTATTTGATATACTGGTTCAATATTTAAGTTTAGCTAAATTAACTAAAATATTGCTTTTATTAACATCAGTAGAGCAAAATGCTGAATAAAAAACAACCACGCCCAAAAGAGCGTGGTTGCTAATGTATATATTCTATAATGTTTACTCAAACATCTTATTGAAATCTTCAGTAGAAACTTCTTTCTCTTCTATCTTGATAGTATTCTTAAGATACTCAACAACTTTGTCGTCTAATTTACGATCAAAAATCTTTTTAGCTTCGTCCTTGTTCTCTAACATTTGCTTAGCGTAGTTAGTCAAGTACTCTTCTGGAACATCCATCATTCCATACTGCTGAAATTGCATTAAAGCTTGCTTCTTAGCAAATTCAACAACCTCTTCTTCACTAACTTTAAGATCGTTATCTTTTACCAACTTATCTTTGATTAACTGCCATCTGATTTCATCAGAATGATTGTCGAAATCGCTTTCAACTTGCTCTGCAGTCATTTCTTTGTTAGTTGCAATAATCCAACGCTTCAAGAAAGCAATAGGAAGGTCGATTTTTGCTTTCTTAACCAATTTAGCTTTTGAATCGATTAAGAATTTGTAATCGCTATCATTAATCAATTGAGCTTCGATATCAGCTTTAATTTGGTTTTTGAATTCTTCTTCAGAAGAAACTTTTCCTTCACCAAATACTTTGTCGAATAACTCCTGATTCATTTCAGCAGCAATAAACTTAGAAATATTAGTGATTGTATATTGGAAATCTGACTCTAAAGTCTCAGCCATTTCTGGAGCAATACCCAACATAGAAGCCAAATCAGATCTATTTGGAAATGCCTTAGCAGGGTTGAAAGTAATAATCTGGTTCACGTTAGCTCCAACAAATTTAGCTTTAGACTCTTCGTCTTTCATATATTCCAATGAAATAGCTACATCTTCGCTAGCGATACCACCTTCAACGATGTTACCTTCAGCATCAAGTTGAGCAAAGTTACCTTTAAGGATTTCTTTGTTTTCTACAACTTCAGCTTCTTCGTTAGCACCAAAACGACGAGCATGCATATCTACACCGTTCTGAATCATTTTCTTATCAACTGCAATTTTAAAGAAGTTGATTTTATCTCTTTTGCTTAGGTTAAGAGTGTACTCAGGAGCCATAGCGATATCGAATACGAATTCGAATTCAGTATCTTTTTCCCAGTTAATACTCTTTTGCTCTGTCTCATTTGGAAGAGGCTCACCTAAAATATCAAGCTTGTTTTCCTCGATATACTTATAAAGCTCTTGACCAAGAACCTTATTTACTTCGTCAGCTAAAACTGGAGTACCATACATTTTCTTGATCAAACCCATTGGCACTTTACCAGGACGGAAACCATCAATACTTGCTTTTTTACGGTGTTCCTTAAGCACAGAGTCAACTTGACTCGCATAATCTTCCTTTACTAACTGTAATTTAATTACAGCATTCAAATCATCGGTGTTGGTTCTTGTGATATTCATTTTTCAGCTATTAGAATGATAAAACCTTTAAAATTGCAAAAAACCGCCACATGCATGATGTATCTACATCTTCAGAGGGCGGTTTAAGGTTATTTTTCTGTAGTGCGGATGAAGGGACTCGAACCCCCACGCCTTTCGGCACTAGATCCTAAGTCTAGCGCGGCTACCAATTACGCCACATCCGCGGGTTAATTGCGGTGCAAATATAAACGTCTTTTTTTATTTGTGCAATAGTAATTTTGAAAAAAGACGAAATTTTTTGATATTTTTTATTCTCCGGATTTTAACGCTTGAAACAAAAGCATAAACCAATCCATAATTCTCTTCTTAATTAACTACACCACAGTTAATTAATTACAATGGTGGTTTGTTTTCAATAAAGAAGGAATTGAATTTATTTTGATCGTCTTAACTCAAAATTCTTTCCTAAGTATACTCTTCTAACATCTTCATCAGCAGCTAACTCTTCTGCCGTGCCCGATTTAAGAATATTACCTTCGAATAATAGGTAAGCTCTTTCGGTAATCGAAAGTGTTTCTTGTACGTTGTGATCAGTAATCAAAATACCAATATTCTTATCCTTAAGCTTACGAACAATGTCTTGAATATCCTCAACTGCAATAGGGTCTACCCCAGCAAATGGTTCATCCAAAAGAATAAACTTAGGTTTGATTGATAAAGCTCTTGCAATCTCAGTTCTTCTACGCTCACCACCCGAAAGCTGTATTCCCAAGCTCTTACGGATTTTCTGTAAGCTGAACTCATCCAACATTTCTTCTAATCGCTGCTTTTGATACTCCTTTGTAAAGTCAGACATCTGAAGAACTGCCATAATATTGTCCTCAACACTTAGCTTACGAAAAACCGAAGCTTCTTGAGCCAAGTAGCCTACTCCCATTTGAGCTCTTTTATATACAGGCTCATTGGTAATTTCTCTTTCATCAAGAAAAATTCGTCCACCATTAGGTTGAATCAATCCAACAATCATATAGAATGATGTCGTTTTACCTGCACCATTAGGCCCAAGCAATCCAACAATCTCACCTTGCTTTACTTCTACCGAAACACCTTTAACAACTGTACGGCTCTTGTATTTCTTTACTAAATTTTCAGCTCTTAAAATCATAAAAAATATTTAGGTATTGTCCCCGAATTGTGCAAATATATGAAACTGTTAGGGATAGTTTTTAGACTGATGTGTTAATATATCTTTCCAAACTTAATTTTATTACTAGAATGTCATCTGAAACATAGCTCGGATTCCAAATTTTTCAAAATCTTGATTAGGATTAGGCTCCAAATGATTCAATCTCCACATCGCATCAACACGGAAAAATTTGAAGATATTCTCAATACCTACACTCGCTTCGAAATAAGGATCTTTAACATCAGATAGTCCTAAAGGAAATTGCATAGCAGCCTCAGTATTTTCCAAGGCCCCATTATTTTTATCAGATAATGTACCCCACAAACCCTTCGCTGTAGCTACAGCACGCCATTTTAATCTTTTAAACAGAGGAATTCGATTCATTATAAAGCCATGAAAATGATGCTCCAAAGAAAGACTAACATATTGATCACTGGCAAACTCAATATAGTTCATCATATTAAACGCGTACGGATCGAAAGCGTAGGTTTCATTCCCTTCGTGCAATGATAGCAATGGATATGCCACTCTACCCCAAAGCTTTGAGGCTGTAGCCAGATAACGTAATTTCCCAAATGGTTGTAACTCTAGAGTATGATCTACGCTTAAGTCTGTTTTAAAATACTCATAATCGGAACCAAATAAATCTTTAAATCCCATTGTCATATAAAGATTAACAATAGGAACAGTTCCTCCAAAGTGTCGTCTTTCAAACTCACCCATTATCACTTTCTCATTTCTCGTCCAACGTGTCTTCAATTCAATTTCAGAAGCTTTAATTCCAGAGATTGGGGTTCCATTAGGCTTCACAAAAGGGACTATTGGCGTTGGAGTAATATCTCTATATCGAAATTTAATTGTATTCATAAACCCCTGAAACCACTCTTTTTCGTAGTGCGCTTCAAACTGATCCATCATGGTCAGCTTATCATTACGGTTTCTTGTTAGTAAAGAAGCCAAAATATTCCCTTCGGTAAAGGCATTTGGACTCTTTCCAAGTTGATAAATATCATGCTTGTATTGCATCCCGAAAGTTTCCCTAGGCGATTTATCTATCATATATAAAAAGCCTAAACCATACTTAAATCGATTATCCTTATCACCATAAGCTAAGTGAGCATTATACATTACTTTTGTACTAAATTCATTTGACGTTCTTCCTCCAAACATAAAACGATTCCCTTCAATCTCATTAAAAGAATATAGCTTATAATAGGGCCCATATTCAAACAAGCCTTTTTCATAATATCCAGTTACAAAAGTTTGAATAATATCGACAATATTTCTGTATAACGGTACATTTTTAATGGAGTCAACCATAGAGTAGATTCCGGACTCACGTGAGGAAAGCTTGAAAGGACGTGCACTATCCCAGTAAGTTGCTTCTTTTCCCAAAGCATCATCATTTACGATGACATTATTCTCTAGTTTGACAATCTCTTTTCGAATCGGAAGATTCAACTTAACATCCTTGTAAGAAATAGATTTTCGTCCAAAGAATCCCATTTGGTCTGTAGAATCCTTATTGGTCAACATGAAATCAACAAATAAATCCTGTTTTTTCAAAAACCAAGTTGAATCATCTACTTTCTGAAACTCATTAGTACTCACCAAATCCGTCACCCAGTTTAGATTTACATCTTTGGTGATACGCATTTTCATAATATCGATAGCAAAGGTTGTGTCTGCAACCCAAAAATCTCCAACAAAACATGGATCTAGCTTTCTTTTAGGTTTGAATGACATATGGTAACACCAATTCCCTTCTCTATAGGCACTATCTGTCAAGTAATATCTATAATAACCCAATCCTCCATCTGCTATAGGACTCACAAAGCCCTTATCAAAAAGGTCAATGAAATTATCGTAGATATTAATATTCTGATGTAACTGTCCCGTAAATTGCGCTAAGCTGGCATTATCTTTTATTCCTGACATTTTTGATGCCTTAATCACTTCTCGTTCGAGCCTTGGACTTTTACGGTAATAGTAATCAGACATAGATTCTGTAATAAATACAGGCAAGTAGGACTTACCGGTTACTACTGAGGTATCAACATAGTCGAAAACGAATTGAAACTGGCGCATGATTTTTTTATTCTTAAAATCATCTCCAATATTATTCAAATCCATCTCCATCTTAGTATAGCTTTCGTACTGGTACGATTCTAAACGAGCAGGGTTATTCTTTTTCTTACGTGCAATTATCTTACGAAGAAGTATATGAGCTGGATTTTCACCTGGAATCACTTTAATCTCATTAAGAGCTACCGTTTCTGGTTGCAACTCAACATTTAAAGTTTGAAAAACACCCTTCTGAACTTTATAAACTCGCTGTTTATAACCAACAAAAGAAACGTGCAGAGAATCATTGGGTGTTCTAGTTTCGAGAAAATAATTTCCATCAAAATCGGTTGTAGTCCCAATTGTAGTTCCTTTGAAAGCAATATTTACAAAAGGTAAAGGCTCTTGAGTTTTAGCATCAACAACCTTACCTCTAAGTTTGGTAACTTGAGTATATGCAGATTGACTTATTCCAATTAGAATAAACAAAGACAATACTAATCCTTTAGATAATTCCAGCATGTATACATTTAATAAGTGAACATGATTGGATAATCTTGTAATTTAAGAAAAATCCATCCTGATAGAAGAACTAATCGAAACAATATTTATTGTATCAAAGTTCTATTCAAATTCTTTTGCCTGCTGTTTTTGAATTCGCTTAGAAATACTTATTCCTACTTCATACAAAACCAATAAGGGTAAACAAACTAAAACCTGAGAGAAAATATCTGGTGGTGTAATAATAGCAGACAGAATTAATATTAGCACAATAGAGTGTTTTCTATACTTCCTTAGAAACTCAGGGCTAACCAAACCAATTTTACTCAAGAAAAAGATCAAAATTGGCAACTCAAAAATAATTCCACTAGCCAATACAATAGAGGTAATAGTTGAAATGTATGAGGTTAAATTAATCTGATTCATTACTTGAGATGACACATTATACGAACCCAAAAAATGCACAGATAATGGTGTAATTACATAGTAACCAAATGAAACACCTAACGCAAACAGGAAACTTGTGTAAAAGATTGATCCTCTCGCGTGTTTCTTCTCAGTTGAATATAAAGCAGGTCGAACAAAACGCCAAAATTCAAAAAACAGGTATGGAAAACCAGCTATTAAACCAATTATCAACGAAACTGAAATGTGTGTAGCAAACTGCCCAGCCATATTTATATTGATGACCTGAAACTGCTTGGTATTAATCCTTAAAGACTCCACTCCCGTATAATCAGCAAGAAGTGCGAACATTCTATTTGTAAAGAAATCCACATTCTTAGGTGCTAAAATAATTTTATCAAAAATGATATCGTAAAACACAAAGGCTGCAATTGCAAACACCAAAACGGCTAACACAGCACGAATTAAGTGCCAACGCAACACTTCTAGATGTTCTAGAAAACTCATCCCTTTCTCTTCTTTCTCTGACATATAAAATCAATTACGATTAAAAAATCTCCTCAGTTGTGAATAAAGGACACCAAGTTACACAATTCCTTCTTTCAAGATATCGTGAAGATGAACTAAGCCAATATACTTTTCACCTTCGCATACAACTAATTGAGTAATACTACTCTCCTCCATCATATGGAAAGCATTAATTGCTAATTCCTCTTCGCCAATCGTCTTAGGAGACTCAGACATGATATCTCTCGCTTTAAGAGGTTTAACATCCTCATACTGCTGCATCATTCTTCGCAAATCACCATCAGTAATTATTCCTAAAAGTACATTATCATCGCTAATAACTGCTGCTGCTCCCATTCTCTTCGAAGAAATTTCAAGAATTACAGAACGAATATCATCATCAAGTTTTACTTTAGGTGCCGTTTGCTTAGCTATAAGATCACTTACTCGTAGATATAATTTCTTGCCTAAAGCTCCTCCAGGATGAAATTTTGCAAAATCCTGAGATGTAAACTGACGCATTTCAAGTAAAGACACTGCTAATGCATCGCCAACTACTAACTGTGCAGTTGTTGAGTTTGTTGGAGCCAAATTATTTGGACAAGCCTCTTTATCAGCTACTGCCTTAAGCACATAATCTGATTGCATAGCCAAGAATGAATCCAGACCAGATACCATTCCAACTAATATATTTCCTATGTTTTTGATCAATGGCGCCAAAACCTTGATTTCTGGCGTATTTCCACTCTTAGATATACAAATAATGATGTCATCAGGCATAATCATACCAAGGTCTCCATGAATAGCATCAGCTGCATGCATAAACATAGATGGTGTTCCTGTAGAATTCAAAGTAGCAACAATCTTATTAGCAATATTAGCACTTTTACCAATTCCAGTAACAACAACACGTCCCTTACTCTCTAAAATAAGCTCAACAACTTTAGCGAAATCATCGTCAACATAATCAACCAGTTGACTAATAGTTCTGGCTTCTTCTAATATTGTGTTTTTTGCTATTTCTTTTATTCTATCTTTTGAATTCAAAACTTATCAGTATTAAATTATTAATGTTCTATTGACCTTTAATTACAGCTAAAACATGAACACATGGCAAAAGCTGTTAAATAATTTTAAGGTTTTGTTTATTTCAAATGTTTATCTAAATTTAAAATACAAAAGTATTCAATTATTGAATAAAAAAGACTGAACAGAGGTAAAATCACACCTTTAAAAGCTAAATCTGCAAAACATTTTATTAGTTTCGCAGGTTCTCAGCTTTATGAAAATAAGCAACAAATAATCTAAGGTTATTTTTTTGACAATTAGCTCGAAGTATTTTTCAGCAATACAAAAGAATATCTTGCACATATTTAATGACAACAATTTACAGAAAATGAAAACGGAGTTTGAGCTAGTTAGTCATTTAAAGAAACATTTTGGTTTTGACACCTTTAAGGGAAGTCAAGAGGAAGTAATAAATAACGTACTTAATGGTAACGATTCATTTGTATTGATGCCAACCGGTGGAGGAAAATCATTGTGTTACCAATTACCAGCTATGATGTTGGAAGGTACAGCCATAATTATATCACCACTTATTGCCCTAATGAAGAATCAGGTTGATGCCATGAGAAATTTTGGTGAGGATGATGGCGTTGCCCACTTCATGAACTCTTCTCTTTCAAAATCAGCTACATTAAAAGTTAAAGAAGACGTTATTGAAGGCCGAACTAAACTTTTGTATGTTGCTCCTGAATCTCTTACTAAAGAAAGTAATATTGAATTTCTTAAGAACATAAAAATCTCTTTCTATGCAGTAGACGAGGCTCACTGTATCTCGGAATGGGGGCACGATTTCCGTCCTGAATATCGTAAAATTAGACCTATTGTTGAAGAAATTGGGAAAGCTCCAATAATTGCTTTAACAGCAACAGCAACCCCTAAAGTTCAAAATGACATACAGAAAAACCTTGGAATGTTAACTGCCAAAGTTTATAAATCATCATTTAATCGCTCAAACCTCTACTATGAGGTAAAGCCGAAAGTTGATGCCACTAAAGAGATTATTAAATTCATTCGTAAGAACGAAGGTAAATCAGGCATTATCTACTGTTTAAGCAGAAAGAAGGTTGAAGAGCTAGCTGAATCATTGCAAGTAAATGGTATTAATGCCGTTCCTTATCATGCAGGTATGGATTCTGCAACACGATCGGGAAACCAAGATAAATTCCTCATGGAAGATATCGACGTTGTGGTCGCAACGATAGCCTTTGGTATGGGTATTGACAAGCCAGATGTGCGTTTTGTAATCCACTACGACATTCCCAAAAGTTTAGAGGGCTACTATCAAGAAACTGGTCGTGCAGGTAGAGATGGTGGTGAAGGTCATTGCTTAACTTTCTACAGCTATAAAGATATTCAGAAACTTGAAAAATTCATGCAAGGCAAACCAATTGCTGAGCAAGAAATAGGAAAACAACTCCTACTCGAAACGGTATCTTATGCAGAGTCAGCAGTCTGTAGACGAATAATACTACTTCATTACTTTGGTGAAAATCATACTGAAAGTAATTGCGGAAGCTGTGACAATTGTTTACATCCTAAAAAGGAATTCCAAGGAGAAGAATTTGTCGTTAAAGCTCTTAATGTTGTTAAAGCAGTAAAGGAGCGATTTAAGATTGATCATCTTGTCAACATCATTACGGGAGAAGAGAACTCATCAATTAAATCTTACAAACACGATGAGCTTGAGCTTTTTGGTTGTGGTAAAGATAGAGATCAACACTTTTGGAATATGGTATTTCGCCGTGCACTTATTAATCTGTTTATTGAAAAAGATATAGAGCAATATGGTGTAATTAAAATAAAGGACGAAGGCCATAAATTCCTAGACAACCCCACTCCTTTCTTGCTTACCGATGATCATGCATTTAATGAGACAGATACCGATGCTCCAAAATCATCTGGAACAGCAGCTGTTGACACTGTTCTTTTAAAAATGCTGAAAGATCTTCGTAAGAAAATATCTAAAGTTAAAAACACACCACCTTACGTTATTTTCCAAGACCCTTCTTTAGAGGATATGGCGATTCAGTATCCTATAAATATTGAAGAAATGAGCCACATTCAAGGCGTAGGAGCTGGTAAAGCTAAACGTTTTGGGAAAGAATTTGCTGATCTAATTGCCAAACACGTTGAAGAAAATGACATTGAGCGTGCACAAGATATGGTCGTAAAATCTATTGTAGATAAATCTAAATTTAAGGTTTATATTATTCAAAGTGTTGATAGAAAAATGGACCTTGAAGATATTGCTGATGCAAAAGGGATGGATTTCCAAGATCTCCTAAAAGAAATGGATGCCATAGTGTATTCGGGGACAAAGCTCAACATCAATTACTATATCGATGAAATTATTGACGAAGATAGACAAGAAGAAGTTTTAGAATATTTCAATGAATCTGAAACAGACGACATTGAAGAAGCTTTAGATGAGCTAGGAGAAGAAGATTATTCTGAGAATGACATTCACCTATTAAGAATAAAGTTCCATACTGAACATGGACTCTAAATAAAACAAAGCTATCTCGAAAGAGGTGGCTTTTCTTTTGCGATAAAATTTAAAGAGAGGACAACTCTAATTGATAATTGGAGAACGCTTAAACTCTTTACTCTCATCAAAGAGTTTCCTATAGGTGTATATGCGTTTTATAAATTGATGCACCAATATGTTCCATCATATGCATCATGCGAGGATTAAAATCTCCAATCCAATTCATCTCAAGTGTTTTGAAAGGGAAATTGGAATTAAAGCCCTCTTTCGAAAATTGATAAATCATAGCTGCATCAATTCCTTTTGATTGAAATGCTGGAACAACACCAAATATTAAACCTATCGCATTTTTATCCTTTTTAAGGTATTTGTATTGCAAAAACTTCATTTTCTCTAGCAAACCATAGCAACCTCTCATCCAAAACGGATTCCATAGAATTAAAAGTTTCTATAGCATGATCCTCTGTCATATAATCGACACCAGGAATAGTTGAAACCCAGGCTTCATTATAAATATGAACAAAATTCTTAATAAATTTCGCCATATTTTTCTTCTTAAAATGCACTATTGAATAATCAGGATTACTCACTATTCGTTTAGCTTTCCAAGCAATAATTTCGCTCAAACTATCTGTCGAAAAAAGTGTTTTATAGGTGTATTGTTCAAAATAAGTCTTGAAACCATATGATTCGAATAGATTTTGATAGTAAGGGAGAGAATATGGCATTCCATATAGAGGTCTATGAAAACCATCGACTAACAATCCCCATCTCTGATGACGCTCGCCAAAATTTATCGATCCATCCATAGCTTCAACACCTTGATTTTTCAACCAATCTACACAGCAATCAAATAGCTTAAAAGCAGCATCTTTATCATCAACACATTCAAAAAAAACCATTCCTCCAGTAGATTGCTCACTTAAATCTTTAGTTTTATTATCGACAAAAGCGGCAACTCGACCAATTACATGTCCATCTGAATTTTTCAATACCCAACGACGGCAAGTACCACGTCGGAACATCTTATTCTTTTTAGGATCAAAAACAGTTTCAATTTCACAATCGAGTGGACGAACCCAATTCGGTTCGTTTTGATACAAACGCACAGGAAGTTCCAAAAAACATTGTTTTGACAGCCGATTAACAACCTCTTCTATTTGAAACCCTACGCTCATACAATCTTAATTTACGACACCTATTTAAGGTTTTTTTTGCGATTTACTATAGGCAAAGCAATTACGGAAAGTGCTCCTAAAATAATAATCATAGCTGTTTGTGAACCATGAACAACCAATGCGAAACTTCGAGAAAGCTTCTCAATATCTGGTGTACTAGGAAGGTATATCAACAGTGTAGCAATAACCATAAAATGCCAAGCTCCAATTCCACCTTGTACCGGTGCAACCATACCAAAACTACCCATTACAAAAACCGTTAACCCAGCTAAAGCCGGCAAATCAGAAGTAAAGCCAAAGCTGAAGAAGCAGATATAGGTCATCATATAATACATCAACCATATAAATATGGTATGCAATACGAATGACAGTTTATTATCAAGCTTACGAATTGCTCTAAAGCCATCCATAAAGTTCCCCAATGTGAACAATAACTTCTTGTAGAAAACTGTGTGTTTAAATTTCTTCCTGAAAACAAACAAAATTAAAGCTAAACCACCTAACACATACAATGTAGTTGAAGACGCAAAAACTGCAGACAACTTAGAACTAACCTGTGGATTGCGTGTCATAAAATCAGACAACACATCGAATTGTGTTACCATCGTAAGAAGTAGGAACAATAAAAGCATCAAAATATCTAAAGCTCTTTCCAAAACAACAGTCCCTATCAACTTCGAGAACGAAACATCTTCGTATTTGGTAATAATGCCACATCGAGAAATCTCCCCCATTCTTGGTAGAGCTAAATTTGCAAAATAGCCTACCATTACCGCTAAAAAAGTATTCGTAAAACGTGGTTTTTTTCCTAAGGATTCAATTAGCATATTCCACCTAATAGTACGGCTAATATGACTTAAAAGTCCGAACGTAAGAGAAATGAATATCCAGAAATAGTTCACTTCATTTTTAAGCACCTCAAAAATTTCAGATGTATCTTGTCCTCTATAAATTAACCAGAATAAAAAGGCACTTATGGAAAAGAAAATTAGGAATTTTATGCCTTGACTTAATGTTTTCTTCAATGTGTTAGTTTTTTTGTACAACGTCTTTCCTAAATACTCAAACTTGATTAGTTCACCTTAAACAACGAATTTTCATTCTTGATTACAACAAAAATCAAGTTGAATTTCACTCAATGATTATTACTAAAGCAAACAATTCTAGATTTTCTTGTCAATGAATTTTAAAATTTCAACAAGTAAACCCTGTTCTTATGGTATTTAGTTCTAAATTTGCCGTGATTATTACGACAGGTAAACCGCAAAAATAATGAAATGTTTGTAAAATACTTTCGTTTTTTAGCCTAAGTATTGAAGCGCCTGTTAAAAAAGTATTGAAGACCAGAGTATGGGACAAGTTAGAGCAAAGAAAAGTTTAGGTCAACACTTCTTAAAAGATTTAAATATCGCCAAGAAAATTGTTGACAGTTTAGATGGAGAGCAAATAAATAAAGTTTTGGAAATAGGCCCAGGAATGGGTGTTCTTACCCAATACCTTATACCTAATAAAAATTTCGAAACTCATGTCGTCGAAATTGACACAGAATCAGTAGCCTACCTAAAAGAAAAATATCCAGAGCTTGATGGTCGGATTATTAGTGAAGATTTTCTAAAGTATGATTTATCAAAATTATTTGATGAACGTTTTTCTATAATCGGTAATTTCCCTTACAATATTTCATCTCAAATTTTCTTTAGAGTTCTTGATTATAGAGATCATATACCTGAAGTTGTTTGTATGATTCAAAAAGAAGTAGCAGAACGCATGAGTGCAAAGCCCAGCTGTAAAGCTTACGGTATTTTAAGTGTATTGATGCAGGCTTTCTACAATATTGATTATCTTTTCACGGTTGGCCCTGAAGTTTTCAACCCACCCCCCAAGGTTAATTCTGGCGTCATCCGCATGAGTCGCAACACCACTACACATCTAGAATGCAGTGAGCCCTTATTTATCCGAATTGTTAAGACTGGCTTTAACCAGCGTCGTAAAACACTCCGAAATTCCCTTAAAAGTTTACTCGGCGATAAAAAGCTAGAAGATGACGTTATGGGGCAAAGGCCAGAGCAACTTACAGTTCCGGAATTTGTAGAATTAACTAATAAAATTGAAGCCCTTTTAGCTGAATAATCATTTTATTCCCTAACGAAGGTACTTCTCAAAAAAAAAAGTTTCTATTACTTTACCAACTATTTAATTATATTAGATGTTGAAGTAAATAGTCATCAGATCTTAAATTTACACAAAAGCCTATTTTCATATAATCGATACAAATATTCTGCATAAACTTTTTCTATGCAGATGTTCACTTCATATGTCAATAATCGGATCTATGCCTTAAGAAAGTTCGTCAAACACTCAAAATTAAGATGTTATGCAATTTGAATTAACTCGCGAATACATCGATGATCTAAAAAACCTAATAGATCAGGAAAATTCGACCGAAGTAAAGGCTAAGATCGAAGATCTGCATCCTGCTGACATTGCTGATATTCTAGACGAATTAAATACAGAAGAAGCCATATATACATTTTTACTTCTTGATGGTGATACGGGTGCTGATGTTCTTGCAGAAATTGAAGAAGATGACAGAAAGCGCTTTATCAAAGTTCTTCCTATTGAGGTCCTAGCTAAAAAATTCATAGATCATATGGATTCTGATGATGCTGCCGATCTTATTGGTGGTCTTTCAGATGAAAAACGAGAAGAAATTCTTTCTCATATTGAGGATATTGAAACAGCTGGAGATATTGTAGATCTTCTTCATTACGATGAAGACACCGCCGGTGGTTTGATGGGAAAAGAACTGGTCATTGTTAATGAGAATTGGACCGTTCTAACCTGTCTACGTGAACTTAGTCGGCAAGCTGAAGACATTGACGAAATTTATTATGTTTATGTTGTAAATGATGATGGAAAATTAATAGGAACACTTTCGCTTAAGAAAATGATTCTGAGTCCTACATCTGCCAAAATCGTTAATATATTTGAGCCAGATGTTATGTCGGTACATACCGATGAATCTGATGAAGAAGTCTCTCGTATTATGGAGAAATATGACTTGGTAGCCCTTCCTGTAGTTGATAGTATTGGTCGACTAATGGGACGAATCACTATTGATGATGTTGTAGATGTTATTCGTGATGAAGCTGAGAAAGATTACCAAATGGCATCTGGTATTTCTGAGGATATCGAATCAAACGACTCCGTTTGGCTACAAACAAGAGCACGTCTACCTTGGCTCCTAATTGGATTAGTTGGAGGTATTTTTGCTGCCAAGGTAATTTCAATTTATGAAATAGGTTTGGATGAAACACCTGCAATGGCTTTTTTCATCCCTTTAATTACAGCAATGGCTGGCAATGTTGGGGTACAATCATCAGCAATTATTGTACAAGGTATTGCTAGTAATTCACTGGGTATCGAAAGCACATTTAGTCGACTAATGCGTGAACTTGGAGGAGCCCTAATCAATGGACTTACCTGTTCTTCTCTTTTGCTTTTATACAATTACTTCTTCAGCGATTCATTCGCATTAACCATATCTGTTTCAGTTGCCTTATTCGTCGTTATTATTTTCGCAGCAATAGCAGGAACCATCATTCCTTTAATGTTACATAGAGCTAAAATTGACCCTGCACTTGCAACTGGTCCATTTATCACAACTTTGAACGACATCGTTGGTCTATTAATTTACCTTGCAATAGGAGTCTATTTCTTGAATTTAGGATAAATATCGTTCATTTTTTCTAACAAATCGAAAACAACTTCGATTTGTTAGAACGAACCAATTATTATCATAACTCACCCCATTGCCCAAATAATTTCAAAAAAAAACACCTGATTTTGAGAATTTTATTGAGCAAATCATTAAGCCTCTCACAAGCATTAAACCAGCCCAACTCCCTCACTAACAACAAGAAACACTTTTCTGAAAATTTGCTTGAAAAAAGCTCCCTTTATAAGTCTTATTTTTAGCCTTTTTCTTAACTTTGCAAAAGGTTAAAACGATTTACATAACGCCCTACAAATTAGAGCTTTAATACAATCCCCTTAGCTTGAGAATTATTTTACAACAAAGTTAATTTTCTACACACATAAATTACCCCAAAAAAAGAATCATGAAAAGAGCTCTAATCAGTGTTTTTGATAAGACAAACGTTGTCGAATTTGCTAGAGAACTAGACAAGCTAGGATGGGAAATTATTTCTACTGGTGGTACTTCTGCAAAATTTAAGGCTGAAGGAATTCCTGTTATGGATATTTCAGATTTAACTAAATTCCCAGAATGTTTTGATGGTAGAGTAAAAACGCTTCATCCAAACGTAGAAGGCGGGATTTTAGCTATTCGTGATAACGAAATGCATCAGAAACAAATGAAAGAATTAGGTATTGAAGCTATCGACATTGTCGTTTGCAACCTATACCCTTTCAAGCAAACTGTTTTAAATCCAGAAGCTGGTCACGAAGAAATTATCGGAAATATCGATATAGGTGGACCAACAATGCTTAGGGCTGCTGCAAAAAATTACAAATTCGTTTCAGTTATTACTGATCCTGAAGATTACGACACTGTTATTGCTGAGCTTAAAAAAGGCGGTGATACAAGTTTAGAAACTAAAGAATTATTAGCAGCAAAGGTATTTCAACATACAGCTCACTACGATGCTTTAATTTCGAACTACTTCAATACAAAACTGGATATTAAATCTCCTGATACAATCACTTTAACATACGAGAAGAAGCAAGATCTTAGATATGGTGAAAATCCACATCAGCAAGCAAGTTTCTATGCTCAGATAAAAGAGACTGAAGGAACACTTACTGCTGCAAACAAAATACATGGTAAAGAGCTTTCTTATAACAACATTGGTGATACTGATGGTGCTTTAGAAACATTGAAAGAATACGAAGAGCCAACGATTGTTGCAGCTAAGCATGCTAACCCTTGTGGAATTGGTTCTGCTACAACTATTGCTGAAGCATTCAAAAAAGCATATGAAGCAGACCCTGTTTCTATCTTTGGTGGCATCATTGCTTCAAACCGTGAAATTGATGCTGCTACAGCTAAAATCATGAGCACAATCTTCCTTGAAGTTATTGTTGCTCCATCATTTAGCGCAGAGGCACTTGAAATATTAACAAAGAAGAAAAATGTAAGATTACTGGAGCTTCCAGAAATCTCGAAAACTGGATATTCAACTTTTAAAGCACGTACCGTTTTAGGAGGACTATTGATTCAAGAACAAGATCAGAAATTATTTAATGATGAGTTGAAAGTTGTAACAGAACGTCAGCCATCTGAAAAAGAAATGGAAGATTTAATGTTCGCATGGAAAGCTGTAAAGCATGCTAAATCGAATGGTATTGCTATTGCCAAAGATAAAACTACAACAGGTGTTGGACCAGGACAAGTTAGTCGTATTTGGGCTTTAGAAAATGCAATTCGTCAAGGTGGTGAAAACATCAAAGGAAGTGCAATGGCATCGGACGCTTTTTTCCCTTTCGGTGATTGCGTAGAGGCTGCTAATGAAGCTGGAATCATTGCAATTATCCAACCTGGAGGCTCAATTAGAGATCAAGAATCAATCGATTTGGCTAACAAGTATGGTATCACAATGGTATTTACAGGAATGCGTCATTTTAAACATTAAAATTATATCAGATTCTTTGTTTCGAGCGGTATATTAATCCTAATAAACTTATTACCTTAGGAAGCTTCTAAACTAAGAAGACAAAGCTCTGAAAATATAAAACAGATAAAACCGAGATACAAACGACTATATGGGATTTTTTTCATTCATGACACAAGAAATTGCCATCGATCTAGGAACGGCAAACACAATCATCATTTGCGATGATAAGATTGTGGTTGACGAACCTTCGATTGTTGCAATTGACCGACGCACCGAAAAAATGGTGGCTATTGGCGAGAAAGCACGTCAAATGCAAGGTAAAACTCACGATAACCTTCGTACTATTCGTCCCTTGCGCGATGGGGTAATTGCAGACTTTAATGCTGCCGAACAAATGATTCGTGGGATGATAAAAATGATCAACAAAAAACCACGTCTATTTCCTCCTTCGTTAAGAATGGTGATTTGTATCCCATCAGGAAGTACCGAGGTTGAACTGCGAGCTGTTCGGGACTCTTCGGAGCATGCAGGCGGTAGAGATGTTTACATGATTTATGAGCCAATGGCCGCTGCAATTGGTATTGGAATTGATGTTGAAGCTCCTGAAGGAAACATGGTCGTGGATATAGGAGGTGGTACAACTGAAATTGCTGTTATCTCACTTGGAGGTATCGTCACCAATAAATCTATTCGAATTGCTGGTGATGATTTAACTGCCGACATTCAGGAGTATATGCGTCACCAACACAACATTAAAATTGGTGAACGTACCGCTGAGGATATCAAAATTCATGTTGGATCTGCACTTTCTGAATTAGAAGATCCACCAGCCGATTTCCGTGTTCAAGGACCAAATCAGATGACTGCTCTTCCAATTGAGATACCAGTTTCGTATCAGGAAATTGCACATTGCCTTGAGAAATCGATTTCAAAAATTGAGATTGCAATCTTAAGTGCATTGGAGCAAACACCTCCTGAATTGTATTCTGATATTGTAAACCATGGAATTTATCTTGCTGGAGGTGGTGCACTGCTTCGTGGTCTTGATAAACGTTTAATGAACAAATTAAACATTCCATTCCATATTGCAGAAGATCCATTAAGAGCTGTAGCAAGAGGAACAGGTATTGCACTTAAAAACGTGAATAACTTCTCATTCTTAATGAGATAAACACATAACAAACAGTCAATTTTTCTGTTTACAAATTATAGCTTGTTGATTGGTATTAAAGCCGATCAACAAGCATATATTAAAACCCGCTTACCCCTTTAATATTGAATGAAGAATCTAATACAAATCATTGTCAGATTTCATTTCACAATTCTATTCCTAATAATAGAGTTGGTTTGTTTTTTACTAATTGTAAGCAACAACAACTATCACAAAACGGTCTTTTTAAATTCTAATGATGCTATTAGCGGTGGCATTTACAATAAAGTCAATACTTTTTCTGACTATGTTAAATTATCTACAATTAATGACCAATTAAGTACTGAAAATACACAACTCCACAATTTACTCTCAGAAAATTACAAGTTATCTGCTGACTCATTTTTCTTTTACGAAGACTCAATCTTCAAGCAACAGTATGTTTATCGCTCTGCTAAAGTGATTAACAACTCAATTAACAAACAACGAAACTATATTACTCTAAACAAGGGTAAAAATCAAGGAATAGAACCCGAAATGGGTGTCGTAGCCAACAATGGTGTTGTTGGTATTGTAAAATCAGTATCCGACAACTACTCAACGGTTCTTTCTCTATTAAATAGCAGGCTGAAAATTTCAGCTAAGATTAAAAAAAACAATCACCATGGTTCATTATATTGGAATGGTAAAGATTACCGTAGAGCTCAATTGATTGAAATTCCATCTCACGTAGACATTAGAATTGGAGATACGATAACAACAAGTAGCTTTTCTTCTGTTTTCCCAGAAGGTTTATTGCTTGGAATAGCAGATGAAATACTGCCATCATCAGGAGGTAATTTCCGAGAAGTAATTGTCTTAATTAGTAACGACTTTAATCAACTCTCCTATGTTGATGTTATTGGTGATTTATTAAAGAATGAACGAATAGAATTAGAGAAAGAGGTTGAAAAATGAATTTAATAGTTAAAAATATTATCCGATTTATAATTTTAATCTTACTCCAGGTTACTGTCTTTAATAACATTCAGTTAAGTGGATTCCTAAATCCTTACCTCTATGTTTTATTCATTTTATTACTTCCATTTGAAACACCTCCATGGCTTCTATTAGTCTTATCTTTTTTTATGGGGCTTAGCATTGATATTTTTTCTAATACAATCGGAATACATGCTTCGGCTTGTGTTTTCATGGCATTTTTGAGACCTTTCGTTTTAAATTATATTTCTGTTCGAGACAATTACGAAGCAAGTATTGAACAAGGCTTATATGTTTATGGCTTTTCATGGTTTTTTAAATACGCCCTCATACTAATTCTTGCACATCACAGTTTCTTGTTTATAGTGGAAGTTTTTTCTTTCAATAATTTCGGTGACACATTAGTTCGAATTATTACAAGTAGCATATTCACTTTAATCCTTGTCATTACAAGTCAGTTTATAATTTCAAAAAAATAAAATTGTCTGAGCAGATATGAATAACTATTCCAACCGAAGATTTATTATTGGAGGCATCTTTGCCTTTGTTATTCTAATATTCATAATCAGACTTTTCAATCTTCAAATTGTTAACGATAAATATAAGCTCTCCGCTGAAAGCAATTCTCAACGAAGAGTGATTCAATATGCCGCACGTGGTTTAATCTACGACAGAAATGGTGAGCTCCTGGTTTATAATCAGGCAGCCTATGATGTGATGATTATTCCACGTCAGGTTAAAACATTTGACACTCTAGATTTTTGCTACCTAATTGGTATTGATAAAGAAGATGTTATTCAAAGAATTAAGAAGGCAAAAAAACATTCCAGATACCGCTCATCTATTTTCATCAAACAGTTATCTTCTGAACGTTACGCTGTTTTACAGGAAAAACTGTATAAGTACCCTGGCTTTTTTGTTCAAACGCGTACACTTAGAAAATACCCTCACCATAACGCAGCGCATACCTTAGGCTATTTGGGTGAGGTAAATGATAGACACATCAAAAAAGACAAATACTATAGTCAAGGTGACTATATTGGGAAGAGTGGACTTGAGAATACTTACGAATCTGTTTTACGAGGTGCAAAAGGATTAAAAGTTTATTGGGTTGATGTTTACAATAGAATCAAGGGGTCTTTCCACGATGGCGACCTAGATAGAAATGCTGTGGAAGGGCAAAATATAACAACGACTTTGGATATTAACTTGCAAGAGTATGGTGAAGAACTCATGCAAAACAAAAAAGGAGGTATTGTTGCTATTGACCCCAAAACAGGTGAGATACTTGTTAAACTTTCAAGTCCAGGTTACGACCCAGAGATGTTTGTAGGTAGAGCCATGTCTAAGAATTATAGTGAACTTGCCAACAACGATACATTAAGACCTCTATTCGATCGTTCCATGATGGCAACCTACCCTCCAGGATCAATTTTCAAACTAGTACATGCATTAATTGCACTACAAGAAGGTATTATCACCCCTCAAACGCGATTTAAATGTCATAACGGCTACCATGTTGGTAACTTTACACAAGGATGTCATGAGCATAGATCTCCTTTAAATTTAAGGGAGTCGATTCAACACTCTTGCAATGCTTATTATGCTAACACGTTTCGAAACATTTTGGACGCACCTCGATTTGGGTCAGTTAGTGAAAGCTATACGAATTGGAGAAGACATATTACTTCATTTGGATTTGGAGGCAAACTAGGTACTGATCTTCCAAGTGAATTGACTGGATTTATACCTAAATCTAGCTATCACGCGAAACAACTTAAAACAAAAAACTGGAAGTCTCTTAATATTGTATCAATGGCCATTGGTCAAGGACCACTATTGATTACACCATTACAAATGGCCAATATGGTTTCTTGCATAGCAAATCGTGGCTATTATCACATACCTCATATCGTGAAATCGATAGGTAATGATAACACAATAGATCCTAAATTCTTAGAAAAGAAACAAACGACTATCGATGCCAAATACTTTGAACCGATAATTGATGGAATGGATCTCGTTGTTCATGGCGAAGATGGTAGCACAGGTAAATCTGCAGCAATAAAAGGTATTCGTGTTTGTGGGAAAACAGGTACGGTAGAAAATCCTCATGGTGATGACCATTCTGTATTCGTTGCTTTTGCTCCACGAGAAAATCCTAAAATTGCCATAGTCGTTTATGTAGAGAATGGTGTTTGGGGGTCGAGATATGCCGCTCCAATATCAGGTTTGATGATTGAAAAGTATTTAAAAGGAGAAATTTCTGACAACAAAAGATATTTGGAGAAAAGAATGTTAGAAGCAGATTTGATCCATATAGAAAAAGACGAAGAAGAACAAAATAAAGAATAACAGCTATGAATCGAAGAGTAAGCCTAATTAAAAACTTAGATTGGATGACCATCATGCTTTACGCTATGCTGGTATTCTTGGGCTGGATTAATATATATGCTGCTGTCTACAACGAAGATCATCAAAGCATCTTTGATGCAACTCAACGCTATGGGAAACAACTAATCTGGATTGGCGCTGCATTTTTCATAGCAATTATTATCCTTACTATTGAGAGTAAATTTTATTCTGCATTTGCTTACCCTACCCTTATTCTCATGGTAGTCCTCCTCTTGGCTGTTCTAATATTTGGTGTAAAAGTAAATGGAGCACGTTCATGGTTTGAGTTTGGTTCGATTCGATTCCAACCAGCAGAATTTGCCAAATTCGCAACATGCCTTGCAATAGCCAGATATCTAAGCCAATACAATTTTAAGATTCACAAAATCAAATCTCTTTTTATTACTGGACTGATATTATTTACACCAGCAGTATTAATATTATTACAAAATGATACAGGCTCAGCATTAGTTTATTCTGTTTTCATATTGGTCCTTTACAGGGAAGGCTTATCAGGATTTGTATTACTCTTAGTTCTCTTAGCTGCCATATTCTTCGTATTCACACTTATTTACTCAAGTTTCTCTGTAGCCATTCTTATCATTGCTATAGCTGCATTCAGTTTAAAGATGATAGGTGTACAAGTAAAACAAATTGCCATTGCTTTTGCAATTCTCGCAGGTAGCTTTGGAACTCTGTGGCTAATTAATAAAGGAACGGACCTACAACTTGGAAACTTCTCTCTTATAGTTATAGCAACTGTACTTAATGCCATCCCATTTTTGGTTTACATCTATCGCCAGAAGATTACAAAGGCAGCTATCGTTTTATTAATGATTATAGGTAGTTTATTTTACACTTTCTCAGTAAGCTACATATTCAACAAAATATTAGTTCCTCACCAACAGGAACGCATAAATGAGCTTCTAGGTATACAATCCGATCCATATGGTGCAGGATACAACGTTAATCAATCAAAAATTGCGATTGGTTCTGGAGGCTTTAATGGGAAAGGATTCTTAAATGGAACTCAAACTAAATTCAATTTTGTTCCTGAACAGAGTACAGATTTTATTTTCTGTACAGTTGGAGAAGAATGGGGATTCATAGGCTCTGGAGTTGTACTTCTTTTACTCCTTGGGCTTATTTTGAGACTATTATTCTTAGCAGAAAGACAACGATCCAGCTTTAGTCGAATATACGGCTATGGTGTTGCTGCAATTCTATTTTTCCATATAGCTGTTAATGTAGGTATGACAATTGGCTTAGCACCTGTTATTGGGATCCCTCTGCCATTTTTCAGCTACGGAGGATCTTCTCTATGGTCTTTTACCATCTTACTCTTTATCTTCCTAAGACTTGACGCAAACAGACTAGAGCTACTTAGATAAATAAACTAAGCTCACAATTCTACCTAGCAATCCTTACTATCTTAAAACTATATGTTTTTGAGATGAACTAGTTTGCGATTCTAAACTAGAATAGGATCAAGCGGTTGATAGAGATGGATATAAATCTTTCAGAAGTATTAGAAACACAATTCAAGATCATTTTCAAGGTATTTTAAACTACTTCGATAACCGAAGCACCAATGCTTCTGCATAATTTTTCAATGCAAAATTGAAAAGCTTTAGATCAGCATTTAGAGGCGTAAGAGATATTAATAATTTCTTGTTTAGAGTAGCAAAGATATATGCTTAAAGAAACTTATTCCACCTCAAATTAGAATCAGAACCTAGAATATTCTAATTGTAAATAGATCAAAATACACAACGTAGAAAAGCCCGCTAATTACTTAGCAGGCTTTCTTATAAGAGTTTATTGAGTCTTACAACGCGTTAACGTATAAAGCTAATTTCGATTTCAAGTTAGCAGCTTTGTTATTATGGATTATGTTGATTTTAGCCAACTTGTCCAACATAGCAGTAACTTTAGGTAGCAACTCAGAAGCAGCTTCCTTATCAGTAGTCGCACGTAAATTTCTTACGGCATTTCTCGTAGTTTTGGCATAGTACTTATTATGCACTCTTCTAGCCTCAGACTGACGAATTCTTTTAATTGCGGATTGATGATTTGCCATCTCTTTATTGTATAATAATTATTTAAAACTGTAGTCCGTACGGGAATCGAACCCGTGTTACTAGAATGAAAATCTAGCGTCCTAACCCCTAGACGAACGGACCAAACGAATTTGGAGCTGCAAAGATAGTTGAAGTTTTTAATAAGACAAACACTTTGCAGTTTTTTTTACATCGAAAAGATTGTTGAGAACAAGTCTCATTTTCCTCCCTTTTGCGATGCAAAGTAAATTATAATTCTTCAATCACACAAGGGGCAAATGCAAAAAAATCCAAGTTTTCTGCAACAAAAAAGCTAACCCCTTATTCCTGAGCATGATTTTTTTTTAATTCCACTCAACAATTGTTCCTCTACCCTTGTTTAGATAGGCTGTAGGTATCATTTTACGTATATGATCACCTAACAAATTCAATAATTTATTTTTCGAATAATATCGAGAATACACCAAACTAACCTCTCTAAGTGGATGTAAATTCGTAAAAGATTTCACTTGCTTCAGTTTTTCAGCCGACATGTACTGCGTAGCCAACTCTGGAATTAGTGTAAAACCACCTTCTTTATCGATAATTTTCATGAGTGTTTCCAATGAATTACTTTCAAATTCGAAAGGCAACTCTTGATGTTGCATACTATGCATCTCACAAAGATTGATTACCTGATTACGGAAACAGTGTCCATCACCCAACATCCAAATTTCAGAAGTTGCAATATCCTTTACTTCTACAACCTCCTTTTTAAGAATATCGTGATCCTTATGAGCGTAAATCATCATTTCTTCGAAGAACAAAGGTTGTTCTTGAATTTTATCATCTCTTAATGGTGTAACAAAAACCCCAACATCAAGCATATCCTTTTTAAGAGCCTCTACAATATCATGTGATACCATTTCTTCAACTTCGACTTTTACATCTGGATAATCTCTAATATAGTCACCAATAAACATAGGTAGTAAGAAAGGTGATAAAGTAGGGATGATACCAATTTTCAAACTTCCCTCAACTGTATCCCTATGATTCTTGACTATTTCATCAATCTTTTTCGATTCGCCTAATATAATACGAGACTGCTCAATAATCTGGATACCGACATCGGTAGGAATAATAGGTTGCTTGCTTCTATCAAATATGGTAACATCAAGAAATTCTTCGAGTTTCTTAATCTGCATACTTAATGTAGGCTGTGTAATAAAACAATTATCCGCAGCAGTTGCAAAATGACGGTGTGTATCTACAGCAACTATATATTCAAGTTGAGTTAATGTAACCATATCTGATTGATTTGTTATTTATTGTTTTTGGTTCACAAATATAAACAAAATCTATTGCTTTATATACATTATTGATTTGATTGATGTTTAGAACTAAGCTATATTTGTAATAAGCTATTGTTTAAAACTTAATCAATACGGGTTAATAGTCTGATTATTAAGAATATTAAACAACACATTCTATCTCGAAAAAATTAAGAACTGACTCAGTTTCATTCTTAAGATCAGAAAAGAAATAGAATCGGATGTAATAACTGCTATATTATTACATCAATTAAAACAATATGATAGTTTAATAGTTTTTTGTTATTAAAGTTTTATTAGATGTTTGGGTAAAACAGTCAGAAGTTAAGTCTTCTGGCTGTTTTTTTTATTTCTTTTAAATTAAAGTCCACGCTTTCAACATGTTGTTTAGCAATGATGCTAAAGAGCAGATTTCAGGCTTAAAAAATGTACTACTTTAGCGAGCGAATTTGAAAATTATAAGCTCAATATAAACTGAATAACAATGCAACACGGTATTAAAACAGTATCATTCGAAGAAGCTGCAAAGGTGATTAAATCAGGTGACAGAGTACACCTTCACTCAGTTGCTCTAGCGCCACACAAGTTCATTAAAGAAATGTGTGACCGAGGTCGTAATGGTGAAATTTACGATGTAACCATCCAACATATTCATACTGAAGGACCAGCTCCATATGCTGAAAAAGAGTTTGAAGGTATTTTCAACCTTGAATCTTTGTTTGTTGGATCTAACGTTCGTAAACAAACTCAGGCTGGATATGCTGATTACATTCCTGTTTTCCTTAGCGAAACTCAGCAATTAATTCGTGAAGGTTATTTAAAAGTAAATGTAACTGTTGTACAGGTAAGTACTCCAGACAAACATGGCTATGTATCTTTAGGTACTTCAGTAGATTGCTCTCGTGCAGCTGTTGAAATGGCTGATACAGTTGTGGCCATTATCAATCCAAATGTACCTCGTGCTTTTGGTGATGCAATGATGCCATTAAGCACTTTCGATGTTTTCTGTGAAGATGATTCTCCACTTATCGAACATCACAATGCACCATTAACTGAGATAGATACTCAGATTGGTAAAAATGTAGCCAACCTTATTCCTGACGGAGCTTGTCTTCAAATGGGTATTGGTGGTATTCCTAATGCTGTATTAGCTCAGCTTGGTAACCACAAAAACCTTGGTGTTCACACTGAGATGTTTGCTGACGGCCTTCTTCCTTTGGTTGAGAGCGGTGTTGTAAACGGTTTAAACAAGAAGCTTGATAAAGGTAAAATCGTTGCTGGTTTCCTTATGGGAACAAAAGAGCTTTACGATTTCGTTGACGATAACCCAGGGGTATTAATGATGGATGTTGCTTACACCAATGGTGTTCACATTATCAAGCAAAACCCTAAGGTTTGTGCTATCAACTCTGCTCTTTCTATCGACCTAACTGGTCAGGTTTGTGCAGATTCAATCGGAACAACTCACTATTCTGGTGTAGGTGGACAGATTGACTTTACACGTGGTGCAGCTGCTTCAGAAGGTGGAGTTCCAATTATCGCTATGCCTTCAGTAACTGGTAAAGGTGTTTCAAAAATCACACCAACTCTTTTACAAGGATCAGGTGTTGTAACTACTCGTAACAATATGCGTTGGTTTGCAACTGAGCACGGTTGCGTTAACCTATTCGGTAAAACTCTTCAACAAAGAGCAAGAGCAATTATCTCTGTTGCTCACCCAGACTTTAGAGAAGAATTAGATAGAGCTGCTTTCGAAAGATTTGGTTCTCACTACCACTTCGTAAACAAATTCGTGAAGTAATCCTTCACCGATTTCAAAATATAAAAGCTGCTCAAATCGAGCAGCTTTTTTTATATCATCAATCTTAAACTGGTTATTTAGATCTTAAGAATTCGACCTTTTCCATAAAAACAGTCAATCGTTTATCTGAAATAGGATTCATCCAATAACCATCTTCCTTAAAGTGGGATCCAACAATAAAAGCGTTAGCAAACGGCCAGTATTCTGAAATGTTATCAGCTGTAATTCCAGAACCAACCAATATAGGTTTACTTACAGAATCCTTTAAAGCATCTAACTCTCGAATATCAACAGCTTTTCCTGTAGACGATCCAGTAATAATGACACCATCACTTAAAAAGAACTCTGCAGCATGAGCCGTTTCTACAATATCAACATCCGAAGTAATGGCATGAGAGCTGTGCTTCTTTTTAATATCAGTAAAAACCTTCACCTTATCTGCATCAATCATTTTTCGATATCGCATTAACTCTCCTGCACAAGAATCGATATAGCCTTCATCGGCTACATGTCCAAAAACGAAACCTTCAGCACGAATAAAATCCAGATCAGCTGCCCTTGCAACTGCTAAGGCCTCCTTATTAGCTCCTGCGAGAATCTGAATACCCAAAGGTAAGCTCACAGCATCGCGTATTGCTTTAGCCACAATTGTCATTGCCGCTGTAACTTCAGGACCAACCTGCCCTTTTAAATAAGGCACATCATGCATGTTCTCAATAATGATAGCATCGAGATTCGCATTCTCGTACTGCTTGGCTTCTTTTACAGCCAAAGCAGAGATCTCAGTCAAACTCATTTTATGATTCGGTGTCCCAGGTAATGCCTGTACATGAATCATCCCTATAATCGATTTCTTATCTGAAAACTGCATCTTCTTTCTTAGATTTTGAAAAAACTATTGCCCTAATATTTGGAAAAGCTCATCTAACTTAGGCGTTAATATGATTTCAGTACGACGGTTCTTACTTCTACCTTCTGCACTTGCATTGGTGCCAATAGGCAAATATTTACTTCGACCTGCAACCGTCATTCTCTGTGGGTTAATTCCTTTATTCAAGCTTAAGATTCGAACAATAGAAGTTGCTCTTTTCACACTCAAATCCCAATTGTCTTTTAAATCACCACTCCCTTTATAAGGTACATTATCGGTATGACCCTCGATCACAATATTAATATCTTTATTTGCAGATAACACCTGAGCCAGTTGCTTTAAGGCCTGTGCTCCTCGAACATCAACTGTATAGCTTCCTGATTTGAAAAGCAACTTCTCATCCATTGACACATACACCTTACCATTTCGATTAGAGATACTCAATCCCTTATTATCGAATCCTGTTAAAGCATTCATTACCTTATTTTTCAAGGCCAATACAGCTTCATCTTTCTTAGCAAGTGCTCTTTCCAGTTCTAGTAAACGTTTATCTCTGCGTCCAATTTCATTTTGCAGATCATCTAATTTTTTCAATCTGCGTCTCAAATCCTGCTCTAATCGCACAACTTCATCTTCGCGCAAATTCAAATTATCCTGCGTTTTATGAATCTGATCTAATAAAGTTTTAGATTCCCTTGCACTACCCTTTTGCTGTTTCGCCAACTGTCTAAGTAAATCCTCTTGGTTTTGTTCACAACGCTTTAGTTGCTCTTTACTTTTTAGTAAACGCTCAGCGCTTTCCTTATATTCTGCCTCAGCTCGTTTATATTTATCTTCTAAAACCCCAAACTTCCCTTCCAACTCAACATTACTCTCAATCAATAACCTATTCGCATCTTTAAGCTCTTCGTATTTTTTCTGATTTTCATTTGCTCTCGATTCTAAATTCTGATATTGACGTGCCGGCACACATGAGAAAAGTATTCCTCCTGTTACAAGAACAAATAAAAACTGCTTAATTCTTTTCATATCTTAATTATCAATTAATTACCTAAGTCATTTCTTCAATTCACTGCTTAACGAAATCGCAGAAACAAATATAAAGAGAGTAAAACTAGATCGCAATACAAATCATCTTTTAGCTTAAGAATCTTATGTCAGATACTAACTTTTATGATTGAAACAACAAATGCCTATTTATACCCTATTCAGAAATGGCTTTACTGTGTGATTGCCCAATTTTTCCTATCTTCGTCCCCTAGACCCATTTTTAAAATCGGCCAGAATCCGAGCAACAATATACTATAAACTGAGTAACAAATGACAAAGTCTGAAAAACCATTATTGGATCAAATTAACTTCCCATCCGACCTTAAAAAGGTTTCGGAAGATGATCTAATTCAAGTTTGCACAGAACTTCGTCAGGAGATTATCGAGCAAGTTTCTTGTAATCCAGGTCATTTTGGAGCGAGTCTTGGTGTTGTTGAACTAAGTGTTGCATTACACTACGTTTTAAATACACCTTACGATAATCTAATATGGGATGTTGGACATCAGGCTTATGGACATAAGATTTTAACAGGTCGAAAAGATCTATTTCATACGAATCGACAATATAAGGGAATAAGTGGCTTTCCAAATCGTGGTGAAAGCGAATACGATGCTTTTACTGTGGGACACTCCTCTACTTCAATTTCGGCTGCACTCGGCATGGCAGTTTCAGCTCAGCTAAGTGATGAAAAAGATAGAAAAACAGTTGCCGTAATTGGCGATGGTTCAATGACAGCTGGTTTAGCCTTTGAAGGTTTGAACAATGCGGCTACAAATAATGCTGATATATTGGTGATATTAAATGATAACAATATGGCTATAGACCCAAACGTGGGTGGTATGAGCGAATATTTGTTAGATATCACTACTTCACAAACATATAATAAGGTAAAAGATGATGTTTGGCGTTTTCTAGGAAAATTCAACCGAGTAAATCCCAACACTCAGAAATTATTTCAGAAAGTAGAACACGGCATCAAAACCATCCTACTGAAACAAAGTAATTTATTCGAAGCCTTAAATTTCCGATATTTTGGACCTGTAGATGGACACAATGTGAACCATATGGTTAAAGTATTAAGTGATTTGCAGAAAATCCCTGGACCAAAAATCCTACACTGTATCACTAAAAAAGGAAAAGGTTTTGAACCTGCAGAACTAAATCAAACATACTGGCACGCACCTGCTAAGTTTAATGCTCAAACTGGTGAGATTTTGAAGAAGAAATCTACTTCACCTCAAATTCCAAAATTTCAAGAGGTGTTTGGAAATACACTTGTTGAGTTAGCAGAACAAAATGAAAAAATTGTAGGAATTACACCTGCTATGCCTACGGGTTCGTCATTGAATATCATGATGGAAAAAATGCCCGATAGAGCTTTTGATGTAGGAATAGCCGAGCAACATGCTGTTACTTTTGCTGGAGGTTTAGCTGCAAATGGAAAGATTCCTTTCTGTGCCATCTATTCTTCATTTATGCAACGTGCCTACGATCAAGTTATTCACGATGTTGCTTTGCAAAATGTAGATGTGGTATTCTGTTTAGATAGAGGTGGGCTGGTTGGTGCTGATGGTGCAACGCATCATGGGGTATACGATCTGGCTTTCTTCCGCTGCATACCAAGTATGACGATTTCATCTCCACTTAATGAAGAAGATTTACGTAACCTAATGTACACTGCTCAATTGGGTGGTAAAGGTGCTTTTTCTATCCGATACCCTCGTGGTACTGGTCGTGAGTTAAATTGGAAAACACCATTTAAAGAACTTGAGATTGGTAAAGGTCAGAAATTGAAAGACGGTAAAAATCTTGCCATTCTTTCTATAGGCCCAATCGGGATGTTAGCGAGTGACGCCATAGAAGAACTCGAGAAAGAAGGGCTTTCTATCGCTCATTACGATATGCGTTTCCTTAAACCGATTGATGAAGAAATACTTCATGAGGTATTTAAAAATCACAAGAATGTCATCACTCTTGAAGATGCTTCTATCATTGGTGGATTAGGCTCAGCAGCAATAGAGTTTATGAGTGATAACGGCTATGCTTCTAAAGTTAAACGACTAGGTGTTCCTGACAAATGGGTTGAACATGGCACACAAGAAGAACTTTATAAAGAATGTGGTTTCGATAAGGAAGGAATCATGGTAGCTTGTAAAGAGCTTCTCAGCTAATCTCAGAACAAACATGCTAAGTCTGAATATTTTATTTTAAGCTGTCAACCTGCTATTGTGTCATTTCAGTGGGCTTGTGAATCATTTCTTTCTGCTATTGCGTCATATCTGCCTACTACTTTGTTTTTTCAGTGTTGTATTTAATCGTTTGTATGTCTTATTCTGTTATTTCTTACTGATGGAATACAATTTCGTTGTGCTGATTTAGTATTTCAGAATCGTAAAATACGATATCTCCCTTGTTGTTTATTTCATCTGCCAGATCAAACGACCTCTGGTTCCAATATTATTGATTCAAAAAAAAGGATGTGATACCCATTAGGTCCACATCCTGATTTATTGTAGTTAATATGTTGATTACTTATGCTCTTGAACGTACCAATATGCCAAGTTTTTCGAGCAATTGCGGATCGCTCTCAAATTCAATTTTGGCAACTTCACGCAATTTGTAGCAAAAGTCTTTTAATTGATTGTAGCTATTCCACTTATCGTCGGTAGCTTGTTGTGCATCGCCAATCTCTTGTTGTTGGGTTTGCTGCAAGTCTTTTAGCTTTTTTAATTTAGCTTGCAGAGCTGTGATGCTCTCGCTGGTATAACCAAAACCTTGCATAGAGCTTATCCACTCGCCATGTTCTAGAATATTTGAATAAACAATATCAGCATCGGCATACCAATCGGCAAATTTGGCAATATTTAGGGTATCTAGTTTTAACATATTCCAAGCTTGGGGGCTATTGTCGAATACCAAGCGTGCTAATTTTTTGAATCTTTTGATTTCGGATATGGACTGCTGCCAGTTTTCATTAAAATTATTGGTTGCAGCTTTTTGTTCATCCTTTTCCTTATTCTGCACTGTACCCAAAGAACTCGTTTTTTCCCAAAGAGATTGCCCTTCCTGCAACTTTTCTGGTGTATAAGCATAATGTTCTAAGCGTGGCTGAATAGCTGTGTCGTTGAAAGCATTCCACAGTAGAAGGCGATGTTTCTCCATATTTTCGTTAAAACTAGTGTACATGTTTTAAGATTTTTGATTAATACTAAGTTTTTTTTTATTTAACGACTATGAAGTTATGAAAGATTATTATTCTCGCAAAACAATCGGACATTTATTTAACAAATCGTTACAAAAATTAACTATTAAACTCATTATTATCAAAACGCCATTTTAAAATTAAGACTCGGGTAATGGATAAACATATATTAAAGCAAAGCCTACTCAGATTGCTGTAAGTAGGCTTATAGTTTTGTTTTTACTTCTGCTTCGCTCCAATCTCCTACCCCTAAATCCCCTAAAGGGGACTCAAAAACCACTACAAGAAAGCCCCTTTAGGGGTTTGGGGTGGGACTACAAACAGAAAGCCTACTCACATTGCTGTAAGTAGGCTTATAGTTTTGTTTTTACTTCTTCTTTTCGACAGCTCCCAACCCCTAAATCCCCTGAAGGGGACTTTCCACCCCCAATTTACGGTCAATACAAATTTTATTAATTGTATTAAGGACTCCATCTATTTCTTTTTCAATTTCATCATTAGTAAAACGAATTATTTTTATCCCCCAATGACTTATTTCTGCCTCTCTTCCAATGTCATATTCTTTTTGCTCTGGAGATTGATGTATTCCCCCATCAGCCTCAATAATCAATTTTAATGAATGACAATAAAAATCAGCAATAAAAATATCAATTGGATGCTGTGCTCTAAAACGTAAACCTTGAGCTTGTTTGTTTCTTAATAATTCCCAAAGCTTCAATTCTGCAAAAGTCATATTGTTTCTAAGAGCTTTTGCTTTCTCAAAAATATCAGGCTTTGCATTATAAAACATAGATACTTGATCACTGATGGTCATAATTCCATATTTAAATTGCTATCTCAATTCCCAACTAAATGTACTAAAAAAGACTAACAGAAGCCCCTTTAGGGGTTTGGGGTCGGGACTACAAACAAAAAGCCACTCACATTGCTGCAAGTAGCTTCTATTTTGTTTTTACTTCTGCTTCGCAGAGTACGAGCGAAAAGTTCGAGGTATAAATGTGAATAATATTTCAAATATATAGAACCCCT
>TARA_R110001583_G_scaffold55764_2_pt1 | contig 41259 bp, 40 predicted proteins | sample TARA_R110001583 | Tara Oceans TARA_R110001583 (sample SAMEA4398432) | marine metagenome | biome: Polar Biome; feature: [MES] marine water layer (ENVO:01000295) within the mesopelagic zone...; material: water (ENVO:00002006), including particulate matter (ENVO:01000060) such as...... | reverse complement strand
GGCTTAAGCAAACAGTCAGAAGAACCACCTTCAGCTTGTCGTGTTGAACTTCCGTCAAAAGACCACATTTCGCAATCTTCTAATTTACCACCAAAGTCATTAACCACTTTGGTCTTACTTCTCATGTTTTGGGTTGGAAAATATCCATCTAACCAGATGTATTCTAATTTTGTTTTGCTCATAATATAATTATTATATTTTTTTTGAATAAAAGACAAGCAAAAATATGTTTTTTATGATTTGGTTTGAATTTTTAAGGGGGCAAATCTTTAAAAATTAAATAAACTGTTATCTACCCCTGTTTTTTATCGGGTATTTTGCCATATTTATATTTATAGAACGTAATTTTGGCAAATTAATAATGCATATACCTATGAAATCACCAAGATTCGCTGCAATAATTGAAAGTCAGAAAAGAAAAAGTATCGCTATTGAGGAAAAAGGAAGACGTTCTGAGCTATTCGGAATTAATGTTTTCAATGAGAAAAAGATGTTACAGTATCTTACCAAAGATGCTTTAGAAAGCTTAAAAGGAGCGATGGTATCTGGTTCTAAAATAGACCGAAAAATAGCAGACCAAGTTGCTGAAGCTATAAAAGGTTGGGCTATAACCATGGGAGCAACTCATTATACCCATTGGTTTCAGCCATTAACTGGGGCAACAGCCGAAAAACACGATGCCTTTTTTGATTTATTACCAGACGGTACTGCATTAGAGAAATTTGGTGGTGGTCAGTTAGTTCAGCAAGAACCAGATGCCTCTAGTTTTCCAAGTGGGGGAATTAGAAATACATTTGAAGCCCGTGGTTATACGGCATGGGATCCTTCATCACCTGCTTTTATTTATGGCACTACATTATGTATACCTACCATTTTTGTGTCATATACGGGTGAAGCATTAGATAATAAGGCCCCATTATTAAGGGCATTAAGCGCAGTTGATGATGCAGCTACAGCGGTGGCAAAATATTTTGATAAAAATGTTTCAAAAGTAAATGCAACTTTAGGCTGGGAGCAAGAATATTTCTTAATAGATAAGGCTCTCGCACAATCTAGACCAGATATTATGATGACCGGACGCACTTTGGTGGGTGAAACACCTGCAAAGGGTCAGCAGTTAGATGATCATTATTTCGGAGTGATACCAAGTCGTGTGCTTAGTTTTATGAGCGATTTGGAAAAAGAATGTACCAAATTGGGTATACCAGTTAAGACAAGGCATAATGAAGTAGCTCCAAATCAGTTTGAGTTAGCACCTGTTTTTGAAGAGGCGAACCTCGCGATTGACCATAATCTATTATTAATGGATGTTATGGACAAAATTGCAGATAAACATCATTTTATGGTGTTGTTTCATGAAAAACCATTTGCAGGTATCAATGGTTCGGGAAAACACAATAACTGGTCTTTGGCAACTGATACGGGTGTTAATCTACTTAGTCCGGGTTCTACACCCATGAAAAATTTACAGTTCTTAACTTTTTTTATCAATACAATTAAAGCGGTGGATACGTATGAGGAGCTTTTGCGCTCTTCAATTGCATCACCGGGGAATGATTATCGATTAGGTGCGAATGAGGCGCCACCGGCCATTTTTTCAATTTTTGTCGGTTCGCAATTAAGTAGTGTGTTAGATGAGCTTGAAGGAGTATCGAAAGGAAAATTATCACCAGAGGAGAAAACCGAATTGAAGTTAAATGTTGTCGGTAAAATTCCTGAGATTTTGATGGATAATACCGATCGTAATAGAACATCACCTTTTGCATTTACCGGTAATAAATTTGAAATGCGTGGGGTAGGGGCGAAAACGAACTGTGCAAAACCAATGACGATTTTGAATACCATAGTTGCCAAACAGCTAAAAGATTTTAAAAAGGAGGTTGATGTATTGATAGATAAGAAAAGCTTGAAAAAAGATGAAGCAGTTTTCAACGTACTACGAGAATATATTAAATCATCAAAGCGAATACGTTTTGATGGTGATGGTTATAGTTCAGAATGGGAAAGTGAGGCCAAACGACGAAAATTGAGTAACAATAAAAATACGCCTGAAGCTCTTAACATATTAACATCAAAGGAAAGTTTAGCGCTTTTTCAAGCTATGAAAGTGATGAGCGAGATTGAGGTACGTGCACGCCAAGAAGTAGATTTAGAAAATTATATTATGCATGTGCAAATAGAAGGTAGAGTTTATAATGAACTGGTATATGGTTATATTATGCCTGCCGCTATAGCATATCAAAATACATTGATTAAAAATGTCGCTGGATTAAAGGAAATTTACGGTGCTGCACATAAAAAATTCTCTGAGGGTCAATTAACGATGATTGAGGAAATTGCTGAACATATTGTTGGTATAAAGAAGATGGTCGATGCGATGGTCGATGCCCGTAAAAAAGCGAATGCTTTAAAAGACACTAAAAAGAAAGCGGAAGCCTATTGTAATAATGTGAAGCCATATTTCTCAGAAATAAGGCTGCATAGCGATAAGCTTGAAAAATTAATGGATAATCAATTATGGCCATTGACCAAATACAGAGAATTGTTATTCATAAAGTAAACACATTTTTTATTCTAGAAAATTAAGGGAATATTAATCGATTGAGAGGGCGCAGTTTTAATGATTCTCTTATTTTTGCCACAAATATTAAGTTATGTCCACATCGAGCAGTGAAAGATATCAGCAACGAGGGGTTTCTGCCTCAAAGGAAGACGTGCACAATGCAATTAAGAATATCGATAAAGGTCTTTTTCCAAAGGCTTTTTGTAAAATAGTTCCTGATTACCTTACAGGAGATGAAGAATATTGCTTAATCATGCATGCGGATGGTGCAGGTACAAAATCTTCTTTAGCTTATATGTATTGGAAAGAAACTGGAGATATTTCGGTGTGGAAAGGGATTGCCCAAGATGCATTGATTATGAATATCGATGATTTAATATGTGTTGGCGCTACAGATAATATTATGCTTTCTTCTACTATCGGGAGAAATAAAAATAAAATACCTGGTGAAGTATTATCTGCCATTATAAATGGAACCGAAGAATTAATAAAAGATTTAGGTGAATTCGGAATAACGATTCATTCAACTGGTGGGGAAACTGCTGATGTTGGTGATTTAGTAAGAACTATAATCGTTGATTCAACAGTGACAGCAAGATTGAAAAGGTCTGATGTTATTGATAATGCAAATATAAAAGCTGGTGATGTTATCGTTGGTTTGGCTTCCTTTGGTCAGGCTAACTACGAAAAGGAATATAATGGAGGTATGGGAAGTAACGGACTTACTTCTGCTCGCCATGATGTGTTTTCGAATTATTTGGCCGACAAATTTCCAGAGAGTTTCGATGCAGAAGTCCCGAAAGATTTGGTTTATTCAGGTAATGTGAGGTTGACCGATAAGATTGAGGATTCTCCAATAAATGCAGGTAAGTTGGTGCTTTCTCCAACAAGAACTTACGCGCCAATTGTTAAAAAAATATTGTCAAAATATAATGCTGATGATATTCACGGGATGATTCATTGCAGCGGAGGAGCGCAAACTAAAATTTTACATTTTATAGATGAATTACATGTGGTGAAAGATAATTTATTCGAAGTGCCGCCACTTTTTAAATTGATACAAGAACAATCTGGTACCGATTGGAAAGAAATGTATAAAGTGTTTAATTGCGGTCATCGATTAGAATTTTATCTGCCAGAAGAAATTGCGGACGATATCATTGAAATAGCTAATAGTTTTGGTGTAGATGCCCAAATTGTTGGTAGAGTGGAAGCATCAGATTCAAAAAAACTAACAATTTCAGGTAACTACGGAACCTTTGTGTATTAATACATACGAATAGCGTAAATATATCGTTCTTGATTATATACCTATTTTGCTATGGAAAGAAAGAAATTTTTACGAACTCTGGGTGCTGGTGCAGCTTTTGCAATAACATTTCCTTGTTTAGGAAGCTGTTCAAAAGATAGTGAAGTCGAAGGGGATATAGTTACACCACCTACCGATGTAGATTTTACCATTGACCTTACTTCTTCTGAAGCAGCAAAATTGGCTAACAATGGCGGATTCATTTTAAAGAATCTTGTTGTAGTAGTTAAGAATTTAGAAGGTGAGTTTGTTGCAGCTACTCAAATTTGTAGCCATGAGCAATACGATCAAGTTCGTTTTGTAAATCAAGATGGTGGTATTTTTTACTGTGATGTACATGGTTCTAGATTTTCACAAAATGGCACACCTTTAAATGAGATTCCGAATAGTACTTCAAAAGCTTTAAAAATATATAATACCTCTCTTGAAGGTTCTATATTAAGAGTTTACGAATAAATTTTCCGCCTCAATTACATTAACACCAACCTAACTTATTATTCTTTATATCAATGTTTATCTCTAAATAGAGAAAGTAAGTGAAAAAAATTATTGCCTTAATTTTCTGCCTCATGACCTGCATTGTGTTCGGTCAAGAAGAGAAGTACGTGACAGTTCAAAAAACATTTGAGGTCATGGGGGGTAGCTTTGATATTACTGTAATCTCTGTCGATGAGGAGTTGGGTTATATTTATATACACGAGGCTTTAGCTGAAGTTCAAAGAATTGAAAAATTAATATCCTCTTGGGATGATGCCTCTGAAACCAGTCTTATAAATAAAAATGCAGGAATAAAGCCTGTTCCTGTTAGTTGGGAACTTTATCGACTTATAGAAAGGTGTATAAAAATTTCAGAAATAACAGATGGTGCTTTTGATATTACGTACACAGCCTTAGAGGATATTTGGAAGTTCGATGGTTCTATGACTACATTACCTAATAAAGTTAAGGTTAAAGATGCTGTTTCTAAAACTGGGTTTGGTAATATTATTCTGAATAGTAAAGATCAAACTGTTTATTTGAATAAGAAAGGTATGCGTATATCTTTTGGTGGTATAGGTAAGGGCTTTGCGGCAGATAAAGCAAAGGCTTTGTTGGTGTCAAAAGAAGTTAAGGCAGGGATTATAAATATTGGAGGAGATATAACAACTTGGGGTACAAAGGCTACTGGCGAAAAGTGGCTTATTGGGGTTGTCAATCCTGAACGGCAAGGAGGTCTATTTTCTTGGATTCCTATTTTAGAATCCTCAGTTGCAACTTCTGGTGGCGATGCTGATTTTATGATAGTGAATGACAAGAAATATACTCATGTTTTAAACCCTAAAACTGGTTATCCATCCACAGGTATAAATAGTGTGTCGGTTTTTGCTAAAAGTGCTGAAATTTCAGATGCCTTAGCGACATCAATCTTTGTGATGGGTTTAGATGCTGGCTTAGCATTGATAAATCAATTGGGCGATACAGAAGTAATTATCGTTAATAATGCCAATAAAATGTATAAAAGTAATGGCATTATATTTAATTAGTAGGTTGTCTTAAAACCTTTTTACTAGAAATTATATTTTAAGTGTTACCCATATAAACTCTTTATGGCGTCTGTAAATTTATCGTAAATTTGCTTTACAAGTGAAGTAAGCATATGATAGACAAGTTAAACATCGTAAAACAACGTTTTGATGAGGTTTCAGACCTTATAATTCAGCCAGATATAATTACTGACCAAGAGCGTTATGTAAAACTCACAAAAGAGTATAAGGATCTGAAGGATTTAATGGGAAAGCGTGAGGAATACTTGGAACTTACTAATAATATGGCCGAGGCAGAGGAAATTATTTCCGATGGTAGTGATGCGGAAATGCTAGAAATGGCAAAAATGCAGATGGAAGAAGCTAAATCAGGTCTACCTAAATTAGAAGAGGAAATAAAACTAATGTTGATTCCGAAAGATCCTGAAGATGCCAAGAATGTTGTAGTTGAAATACGCGCAGGAACAGGTGGTGACGAAGCGAGTATTTTTGCAGGGGATCTCTTTAGAATGTATACAAAATATTGTGAATCTAAAGGATGGAAAACTAATGTCATTGACCTTAGTGAAGGTACTAGTGGTGGGTATAAGGAAATTCAATTTGAAGTTACAGGTACCGATGTTTATGGCACCTTAAAATTTGAAGCGGGTGTTCACCGTGTGCAGCGTGTACCCCAAACAGAGACACAAGGTAGAGTGCATACAAGTGCCGCGACAGTAATGGTACTGCCTGAAGCTGAGGATTTTGATGTTCAAATTGATCCTAAAGATGTGAGAATCGATTTCTTTTGTTCATCTGGACCAGGTGGGCAATCTGTGAATACAACGTACTCTGCAGTACGTTTAACACACATACCGACAGGTTTAGTGGCGCAATGTCAAGATCAGAAATCGCAACACAAGAATAAGGATAAGGCTTTTAAGGTTTTGCGATCTAGGTTGTATGATATGGAGTTGGCCAAAAAACAGGAGGCAGATGCCGCAAAGAGAAATTCTCAGGTAAGTAGTGGTGACCGTTCAGCTAAAATTAGAACTTACAATTACCCACAAGGTAGGGTTACCGATCACCGAATTGGACTTACGTTGTATGACTTGTCGAATATAATAGATGGAGATGTTCAAAAAATAATCGATGAATTGAGTCTTGTTGAAAATACTGAGAAACTGAGGGAAGCCTCTGAGATTTTTTAAATTATGACGACTCAAGATTTAGTAGCGGAAATTCATAAAAAAAAATCATTTCTATGTATTGGTCTTGATACCGATTTAGAGAAAATTCCACAGTTCTTATTAGAAGAGGAAGATCCAATTTTTGCTTTTAATAAGGCGATAATTGATGCTACACATAATTTGTGTGTAGCTTATAAGCCCAATATTGCATTTTATGAGGCTTATGGAGTGAAAGGTTGGTCTTCGCTTAGAAAAACGATAGAATACTTAAATAAAGATTATCCCGAAATTTTTACGATTGCTGATGCTAAAAGAGGTGATATAGGGAATACATCAACAAGATATGCGAAAGCATTTTTTGAAGACCTTAATTTTGATTCGATTACAATAGCTCCCTATATGGGAAGAGATTCTGTTGAACCTTTTTTAGAGTTCAAGGACAAACATACCATTTTATTAGCACTGACTTCAAATGAAGGGGCATTCGATTTTCAAACAAAAATGATAGATGGTCAAGAGCTTTATAAAGAGGTGTTGTCAATTTCCACAACCTACAAGGGTTCTGAGAAATTAATGTATGTTGTAGGTGCTACAAAGGCTGAATATCTTAAGGAAATTCGAGAAATTGTACCTAATAGCTTCTTGTTAGTGCCTGGTGTAGGTGCCCAGGGCGGAAGCTTAAAAGATGTTTGTACGTATGGAATGACTAAAGATATTGGACTATTAGTCAATTCTTCTCGTGGAATTATTTACGCCTCCAATCAACAAGATTATGCAGAAGCTGCTAACCTTAAAGCTAAGGAGCTACAAGTAGAAATGGAAAAAGAAATGTCTAGACTATACTAAATTCTCTAGTATTTTTTTAATCTTTTGAGCCTTTTGTTCAAAAAATTCACCTAAATGTGTATTAGATTGCATGTTAGAAGCTTTATCAATAAAATTTTCATATTGATATTCTAATAAGGTTATAATATCAGCATTTGCTGCTATCGGTTTCACTGTTCCTACTTTACAATACTGCTTTTCCATAATACTTTTATTTAGTTCTTACAAATATACGTTGAGATTCAGGTTTTGGATGTTTCTATTATGAGCTATACATCTAATTATTAGGTAATATGTCTTTATTTTAACAATAACGTAGTGGAAACTTTAAAAACACGTACATTTTTGGCAATTTTTTATTATGCTAATTAGAATGTAAAAAAGAATCGATACATTGTAAATTAACTAACTAAAAAGGAACCTAAAATTGCTTCATTATATTACATATAAACATAGCGTTTCTACAGTCTGGGTCACTTTTGTACACGGTGCAGGTGGCAGTTCTTCTATATGGTTTAAACAGATTCGTGAGTTTAAAAAGCATTTTAATGTGTTGCTCTTAGATTTACGGGGGCATGGCAATTCGAAGCCTAACCTCAAAAACGTATTTGATGAAAAATATACATTTGATGTCATTACAAATGATATCGTTGAGGTTATTGATTTTGAAAATATAAAGAAATCTCATTTTGTAGGTATTTCTCTAGGTACTATTTTGATACGTAATTTAGCTGAAATGTATCCAGAAAGGGTAGAGAGTATGGTAATGGGCGGTGCTATTATGAAATTAAACTTGCGGTCTCAAATTCTCATGAAGCTTGGTATCATTTTCAAAACTGTTATTCCTTATTTATGGTTGTATAAATTTTTTGCATTCATAATAATGCCTAATAAAAACCATAAGGAATCTCGTTCTCTTTTTGTGAGAGAGGCTAAAAAGCTTTATCAAAAAGAATTCATTCGATGGTTTAAACTTACTTCAGAGATAAACCCGTTACTTCGGTTTTTTAGGGCTGCGGATATTAAAATCCCTACGCTTTACGTAATGGGTGAAGAAGATTATTTATTTCTGCCGAGTATTCGAAAGATTGTAAAGCTTCATCAAAATTCAGAATTATTGGTTGTAGAAGATTGCGGTCATGTGGTGAATGTGGAGCAGCCAAAATTCTTTAATAAGGAAGTTATAGAATATTTAAAGGGTTAATAAAACATCAGTCTTAAAATCTTTTGGTTAAATATTTGCTTAGAATATATTAAATTTATATAAGATATAAAATAGTAAAAGGCCGGTGAAGACCGGCCTTTTACAATCAACTCAACTATGATTATACTATTAGTTTACGTCCCAAAATAGCTTGCTGGTAATTAAATCACCGTTAGGTAATTTAGCTGCTGCTGCGCTACGGTTTGTTCCGTTTAAAGTTTGTAGAATTTGAGGATACCTTAATCTGAAAGGTATTTCAGTAACAGAAGGATCAACAGGTCCTGCTTCGAATACATACGATTCAACTCTGTTGTCTGGTGCTAAACCAGCAATCTGCTCTGCAGGTAATTGAATAGTTTCACCTGGTAATACTACAGTGTTTGGGAAACCGGTTCTTCTATAATCTGCATATGCTTGATGTGCTTGCATGTACGAGGCCACATATTTCTGATTTAAAACAGTTTCTTGAGATGCTGCTGGAAGGTTAGCTACAAAACTAGTAATGTCAGCCGATGCAACTCCCCATCTTTCCATAGATGCCGTAACTCCATTTATATAGTTCTCTTGAGAGAAACCATTACGTTCTGAAATTATGAACTGTACTTCCGCGTACTCCATCAATACTTCTTTGTAATCTGGTTTAAGTACTGTACTACTCATAAATGAGTAAGTTGTACGGTCTAAGAAGTTTGTATTTCTGAATGCATAAGGTATACCTATGTAATCATCATAATCTTCACTTCTTGTATACGTACCCGTCTTAACTTCATCGATAGAAGCACTTATTGGTGCGGCCATTTCAAATAATCTAGGATCCGGACCAAAATTGCCTTTTTCACCTTTCAATAATTGTACAAACGGAGCTGCAACAGCAAAATCAGTTCTAGTGATATGTGCAATCCATAAAGGAGAAGCATTATCATCTGCAGTAGCATAAGTTTGTGCAGCATTATCATCATTAGATAACATTACACCATCAGAAATCGCGTCATCTATTTCTGCATTGGCTGAAGCTAAATCAACTCCTCTAAGATTATTAGCAACTCTCATTCTTAAAGAATTAGCAAACCTTCTCCATTTTTCGGCATCACCATTAAAGATGTTGTCACCACTAATGAAAGCAGGTTCATCAGGATTGATCATGTCAGCTGATTCTCTTAATTCCTTCAAGATGTCAGCATATATATCTTCTTGAGATGCAAATACTGGAGAGGAACTATTGTTTACAGATAATGCTTGAAAACTTTCATTTTCAGAACCATATGAGTAATAAGGAACATCACCAAAGAAATTGGTTAGTTCATAAAACATGTATGATAACATGATTCTCGACGCTGCAATTTGATTATCGTTGTTACCGTAAGCAGCTGCGCCATCTCTAGTTTCAGGATCTGTATTCTGATCTAAAATCGCTTTTAAATCGGTCGCTACTAAATACGTATTTTGGTAAATACTTTGAGCAGCCGTTTCTCTGTATAGGTAACGATCTTCATCTGCATAGGCAGTTTGTCCCCAATACTGCATCCATGGTAAGGTTAACCTACCTGTATTAAATGCATCTCTACTGAAATCTGTAAATCTCTTTGTAGAGTATGCAAAAATATTATTGGTAGGTACAACCTCAGGTTCATTTGGATTGTTGTTTAATTCCTCTAAGCCATCATCGCAGGAATAGAATCCTGAAACCAATAATGACATGCATAATATGATTAATTTATTTTTCATTTTTTTTAGAATTTTAATTGAACATTCAATCCGTAGCTTTTAGTAGATGGTAAAGAACCACCTTCAGAACCTTGGATGTTACCACTACCAGAGGTTGCAACCTCAGGGTCAAAATTTTCGTTATCCAAGCCCCAAACACCTAAGTTTCTACCAAATGCAGATATTGTTATTGCTGCGAAGTTTTCGAACCAATCAGATGGTAATGTATATGCTAATGTTACTTCTCTAAGTTTAATATAATCAGCATCAAAAACGTTTTGGGCATCATTACCAAAATAGAAATCAGTACCATATTGTTGTGCAGGTATAACCTGAGTATTCGCTGCTGTGTTTGTTACAGAGTAATCACCGTTTTCATCGTAAGTAACTGTACCGGTAACACCTTCTAGAATAATACCTTCTTCACGAATGTTATTCGCTGCAGTAGCCTCTAAGATACCAGAGTACATACCCCACATATTAGTTAATGATCTGTATTTTCCACCTTGTTGAACATCAATCAAGAATCCGAAACTCAAATTTTTATATTTGAAATTGTTTCTGAATCCCATTGTGTAATCAGGTAATACACTGCCTAAGTTCTCAACATTTTGAGTTTCAGCATAACTACCGTTAGAGTTAACTACTTTATTACCTTGATCATCAAAAACATAGTTAGTACCTCTAATGATACCATAAGGCTGTCCGACAACTGCATTAACGGTTACTGAGTTGAAAGGGAAAGCGCCAATTTGAAGTGTTTCAACACCATCTAGAATCTCTAAAAGTTCATTGTCATTTTTGGCAAAATTCCAAATTACATCCCAAGAGAAATCTTCAGTTTGTACTGGTGATACCGTCACCAATGCCTCAATACCTTTGTTTTGAAGTTTACCTGCATTTGTAAACGTAGCAGTAAACCCTGTTGCAGGATCAATTTGTACCGGAGTAATTAAATCGCTAGTTTCTTCGTTATAGTAAGTTACATCAAAACTTAATCTATTTTTAAAGAAAGCCATTTCTAAACCTACTTCATAGGTCTTTTTTTGCTCAGGTAATAATGCTGGGTTTCTGTTGGTGTTTCCTAAATCGAAAGGAACATTTCCTAAAAATGGAATAGAACCAGTAAAGGTATTAGCTAATTGGTAAGGATCAGTATCACTACCTACTTCTGCATAACCACCTCTAATTTTACCAAAAGACAACCAGTTTGCCTCTACAAGTGATGAAAATACTATACTACCACTTACAGAAGGGTAGAAGTAAGAGTTACTATCTGCAGGTAATGTTGAAGACCAATCATTACGACCGGTTACAGTTAAATAAGCAAAGTTATTGTATCCGAAAGAAGCAGAACCATAAAGGCTATTTACTCTTTTTCTTGAATCGAATTCAGTTACTTGTGCAGGATCTGCAGAGTTACTTAGGTTGTATAAACCTGGTACTACTAATCCACCTGATGTTTCACCAGTTATTCTGTGTAGTTCATTGTCTCTTCTATTTAAACCAACAAATGTATTAATGCTTAACTTATCATTAAATACATTCTTATCGAAGTGTAAACGACCTTCATAATTAATTTCTTGAAAATCTCTGTCGATTTCTGTGTAGAATGGTTGTGCTTGAGAACCTACAGCAACTTGAGAATTGATTCTGAAATCATAAGTATCACCGTATATTTTACCTACAACATATAAGTTATCTGTAAGATTGTACTGAAGACCTACGTTACCGTACCATCTAGTCCTTTTATCTTCTGCTGTATTTTCATTCAAAGTCCAATAAGGGTTATCAGAATATCTAACGCTACCATCTTGAGCCGATACCCTGTTCCATGAGCGTTGAGCACCATCTGCCAACTTATACTTTTTAAGTCTTTCGTAATCTAATTGAGTTTGACCAAATTGATAAAACTGTTGAATTACACCTTCACCTGTATACCCTACTGCTGGTCTATTGAAACCATCAGTAATAGTCAAGTTTACAGAAGCATCCATTTTCAATCTATCGGTTAATTGAGAAGTACCATTAAAGTTAACGGTAGTTTTGCTTAACTCTGAATTTGGTACGATACCTGTAGTTTGCGTATTGTTCAAAGACATTCTCATGGTAGATTTCTCTGTTCCTTGAGAAAAAGCTACACCATTGTTATACGAAATACCTGTGTTGAAAAAATCATCTTTATCATTTTCAGGATATATCCAAGCACGTGGTTGTAAGTAATCTTCTGCAAATTCTGGGTCAAAAGCATCCCAGTGAAGAACTCTACTGTTAGTGTTATATCTTGGTCCCCATGATTCATCTGTACCATAATCTGCTACATCATATGTAGTTCCATTAATTGTAGCTTGGCCAAAACCAGATTGCCCAATAGTAGTAGCATCACCTGCACCACCACCATACAATTTCTGTACTTTAGGTAAAATGTTTACTTGGTCGAAAGTAATACCAGAATTGAAAACAACTTCAGCTTTACCTTTCTTTCCAGATTTTGTTGTGATTAAAATAACACCGTTACTTGCTCTTGAACCATAAAGTGCAGAGGCTGCTCCACCTTTTAATACGTTCATTGCAGCGATATCATCAGGGTTAATATCAAAACCTGCATCACCATAATCTCTACCGCCACCACCTGTTTGTGCATCGGTAGTGTTGTAATTTGAGTTGTCTAAAGGAATACCATCTACAACTATTAAAGGTCTGTTCTCTTGTGTAATAGAACCAGCCCCTCTAATTAATATACGTGATGAACCACCAAGGCTACCAGAAGAATTCGAAACCTGAACACCAGCTACCTTACCGCTTAAAGCGTTTAAAGCGTTGCTGTTTCTTGTTTCTGAAAGTTGGTCTCCCGAAACTTCTTGTGTGGCATACCCTAGCGATTTCTTTTCACGGGTAATGCCTAATGCTGCAGTAACTACAACTTCATCTAATGCTTGTGCATCCTCTTCTAAGGTTACATTAATAGTAGAAGAAGCACCAACTTCTTTTGTAACTGTTTTTTGTCCGATATAACTATATCTTAAACGTTGCCCTACGTTGGCCTCGATTGAATAGTTGCCATCAAAATCTGTTTGAACACCATTAGTGGTGCCTGTAATCAATACGGATACGCCTGGTAAGGGAAGCCCGTTTTGATCTGTTACCGAACCTGTAATCTTCTTTTCTTGTGCAAAACCAATGTGCACTACAAAAGCAAGTACAAGCATAAAAAAACTTCTCGCGTTTGTTCTCATAAAATTAATTTGAGTGTTAGTTAATAAATTAGAAAGTTTATAAACGGTAAAGAAGAGTCGGTTTTTTTATTGATAGCTAATTCAAAAAATGAAATCAAAAACCATATTTTTTTTGATTGTATCCGACTCTTTAAACCAATGGGTAAAAATATGAGGAGAAGGGTGTTAAATTGGTAGAAGCCGACCTAAGTTAATAGTAAACCGATGTAGATTTACATTTACTATTTTTATAAATAACTGAAATACAGGTATTAGTGATTTTTGTGAAGTGTTGTGATAACTTTAATCTTTTTAGCGAAATATTGTGATTTCGTCAAAACTAATATTGTTTTTCAATATAATCTTTAGGAGTCATGTGCATTCTTTTCTTAAAAGCTTTGTAGAATGAAACTTTGTTATTGAACCCGCATTCGTAAATTAAATCTATAACTTGTTTATTACTATTAGTTTCAATAATTCTTACGGCTTCTTCAATTCTATAATCATTGATGAGCTCATAAAAGTTTTTATTCAGTTCTTGATTAATAACCTGTGAAACACTGTAACGGTCTACATTTATTAGTTTAGCTAGTTTAGCTAGGGTAAGTGTATTATCTAAATAAATCTTGTCATTATTTAGTAGGTCGAGTAATTGAGACTTTACTCGTTCGCGCATATTATCTGTTAATCCAGAATTTTTGTATTTAGCAGTAAAGACTTTTATCTGCTCTGTATTTATGGTGCCGGTTATAATATCGGGTTGTACAATAAGTAATATTTCAAGAATAGTAAGAAATAGAATAAGATATACTGCAATGAAATATTTTGAGATATAGTCGAAAGCGTAAATATGCTCATAACCAGCTCTTGCGCTTAAAAACAAAATTAAAATAGTTATAAATACTATTAATGTCTTAATCCAATTTTTAGTGGCTGTTTGTATTTGATTTTTATAAATTTTAAAATTTTTAATAATTAAAAACAGATAGAGTAAAAGCTGTAACGTTTTAATCCAATTATTGTTCATTAAAAAATCTATTCCTTTAAGTATAAAGTTTGTTTTCTCTTTGGCTACACCGCTAAAATTCCCAAATATGATTAAACAAATAAGTACTACGATAAAAAGGCTGTAGTGTGCTATTAATTCGCTTCGCTTGATTTCAGTACATACAAATTTTGTTTTGATGTAAAGGTACAATGAGGGTGCCCATAGAAAGAATAAGACTCTATACATAGAAACAGCAGGAGTATAGGTGTAAAACTCTTGCCAGTATAGAACAAGCTCGAATAGGGCAAGGGAAATTGCTGTAACAAATAGCGAAAGAAAAATATTACTTCTTATTTTTCGGTATTTGTATAACAGGAATAAAGCTGTTATGATACCTGTAAGTGCTATTAGAAGAAATATTAAATTAAGAAGTTGAACTTGAATCTTATGTCTATAGCTATTTAGTACTAATTCATTCTTTTCGGTAAAAGGGAAATTTAAGTTGCTGTCAAGATTGTCAGTGTTGTATTGGATTTGAATAGAACACAATTTTAGAAATTTCTCTAATGACTCTCTATTTCCAAAATTTTGAGACTTTGCAGAGATTAAATAACCATATGCTTTTTCGTAATTTGAATTTTTATACTCACATACTCCCAAAATATAATAATCTTCAGCCGTTAAAGATTTTCTATCTTTTTTCGCTAAAAAAATATTCGCCTCTTTACAATCAATAGCTATTTCTTCAATTTGTTGGGGTAAGACAAATTGAGGTATTAGAAATAGAAATAGAATAATATATGTTGAAAAATTTTTCAGTACAGGCGATTTTACATCTAAGAAAGGAATTATTTTGATTTAACCTTAATGCTAATGATGAAATTGTTACAGCAAAAAAAGTTACTGAATTATCAAAATTATGTCTTTTAAATAGATATAAAACAAAAAACCGGTGCTCCCACCGGTTTTTAACTAACTAACTCAAAAAATAACTAACTCAAAAAATTGAAAATGAATGCGTTGACTTAATGTTCTCTTTAATTTTTAACGCGTTATTTTTTAAGTTATTGTAATAAATGTTAAAAAACTATTTTTTATCCTGCAGAGCAAATACTTTTTTAAGTACATCAGTTGTTCTTGATGAGAATTTAGTCCTTATTTCTTCTTCTTCTACTGCAATCATCGTGTAAACACCTGAAAGGGCTTCACTGGTTACGTAATCAGTTAAATCAGGATTAACATTGGTCGTTAAAGGTATTGCGTTGTACTTTGTTATAATTGTACCCCATATTTCATCGGCACCTACTTTTTTAAATGATGATTTGATAATAGGATTGAATTTGTTATAAAGCGCAATATTGGTCTTTGTTTCTAAATAAGTAGTAGCTGCATTGTTTTCCCCTAAAAGTATATTCTTAGCATCTGCAAATGACATTTCCTTTACTGCATTAACAAAAATTGGTGTAGCTTCAGAAACGGCATCTTCTGCGGCACGATTCAAGACTTTTAATCCTTCATCGGCTAAATTTCCTAATCCTATATCTCGTAGAGTTTTATCTACTTTCTGTAATTCTTCTGGCATAAGAATTTTGACCAAATCATTTTTATAAAAACCATCAGTCTTAGTTAACTTGCTCACTTGTTTTTCTATTCCTAAATCTAGCGCTTCTTTTAATCCGTTTGCAATAGCCTCATTACTTAAACCTGTACTGGTAGATCCTGGTAATTGGTTTACTACTTGTTGAAGTTCGTTACAAGATATAACGAGAAACATGCAAAAAATTAAGCTTATCTTTTTGGTCATAATTATAATATTAAATGTCTTAACTAGGTTACGAGAAAATAACAGTTTTATTGTTGTAGACCATAGTTTTTCGAGCTATATGAAGTTTTACGCCCCTAGAAAGTACAATTTTCTCTAAGTCTCTACCTTTAGTTATAAAATCTTCGATAGAGTGGGAGTGGGTTACTGTGGTAACATCTTGTTCAATAATTGGGCCTGCATCTAATTCTTCGGTCACGTAATGACTTGTAGCACCAATAATCTTCACGCCTCTTTTAAAAGCTGCATGATAAGGTTTTGCACCTGCAAAGGCTGGTAAAAAGGAGTGATGAATGTTTATTATTCTATTCGGAAATTCATTAATAAGATTACCACTTACGATTTGCATATATCTGGCTAATACGATAAAGTTGATCTCATATCTTTCGAGTAAGGCCAATTGTTCTTTTTCTGCCTCAATTCTATTTGACTTATTAAAAGGAATATGAAAAAATGGAATATCGAATTGCTCTGCAATAGGTTTTAAATCAGTATGGTTGCTAAGTATAAAAGGTATTTGAACCGCTAACTCACCTGAACGGTACCTGCTGAGTAAATCGTATAAACAATGGTTATATTTAGAAACGAAAATGGCCATTTTAGGCAACTTATCGTCGGTATGTAGACTCCATTCCATATTATAGACAGAAGCCAGTTCATCTTGAAATAAAGATTTAAAATGGTCTAAATTAGAGAAGGTTTCAACGAATTCAATAACCATACGCATGAAAAATACATCGGCAGGCTTATCGACATGTTGATCGAGATAAACAATGTTACCGTTGTTTTTGTGAATAAATGCAGTTACGGTACTGATTATGCCAGATTGATCTGGGCAATGAATTAGAATAGTGGTTTTCAATTGAATAGTAATTAAGCGGCCAAAAATAGGCCATAATTCTTAAAATGGTAACTATTCAACGCAAATAACAGTGGTAACTATGGAATCTATAAATGTTCAGATTTCCATTTTTTATAAGATTTTCTAAAACTTTTTATTTCTGCACGAAGTAAATTAATATATTCCGTTTCTTTTACACCGTCTTTTTCTAAACCCATGCAATATGAATTTATATTTCGAATAATTATATTGATGTAAGAAATTGTTTCTAAACGTTCAGAATTACAATTTGAATATTCAACTTGTGCTATTTTTTGAGGTATAAGAATCGCATCGGTTAAAATAGAATTGGCTATTATGTCTCTAAGGCTTTTAGATTCATAAAGTCGCATAAGATCTTTGTTCAAAGAAACATATGAAGCAATCTCTCTACTCATGGTGCAAAGCTCCAATGCTTTTCGATATATGGGTAAATTTTTTAAACTTCGATATGCCATGTTGTGTGATGATAATAGGACTATATAAAAATACGTTAGTTATTCTATAATTTTCTATCGATTGTAAATGTATTTCGTAAATTTACTTTGCTTACGTTAATTTTAAATAAATATACTTTTGAATCCAAAGATAGACGAGCTTAACTGGAAAATACTCAAACAGTTGCAAAACAATGCTAGAGAATCTTTCGCCAATATTGGTCGTACAGTTGGGCTTACAGCACCTGCTGTTGCGGAGCGAGTTAAAAAAATGGAAGACCTAGGTGTAATCTTAGGTTATAAAGCTTCGGTCTCACACGCACTTACGGGGCATCAGCTAAAGGCTATAATAACATTAAGGGCTTTCATGGGTAAATTAAAGCCTTTCTTGGCAGTGGTGCCAACTTTGGCCGAGGTGATTAATTGTTATAGGATAACCGGAAACGAAAACATTGTAATGGAAGTGGTGCTGAAGGATCAATTTCACCTAGAAAAGTTTATTGATCAACTTATTCAATATGGTGAAACAAGAACGCATATCGTATTATCCCAAGTAATTTCAAATGCTCCAATGCATAAAATAAAATAGATTTGAAGTTATTCAGTATTTAATTATTTTTAGATAGTCTTATGAAATCCAATTCTAATGGTACAGTTTTGAAAAAGTTAAGTGATTATTTAAAAAAATATTTTTTTGGCTAGATTTTTGATGCAAAATAGATGATGAAAAAAATAATATTCTTTGCTTTGGTTTTGATAACAAGTGCTAGTTTTTCTCAAGAGCTACGATTGTTGAGGGGTGCTATTACTGAGGGTTTGGTAGTCAATGATTCTTTAAATGAAACATATTCACTTTATTTGCCTACGGCTTTTGAAGTAAAAAAAACTTGGCCGGTAATTTTTGTTTTCGATTTGAAAGGCAAAGGCAAGGCCTCCGTTTCTATGTTAATGTCTGCAGCGGAAGAAGAAGGGTATATTTTGGCAAGTTCAGACAATGTAAATGATTCTTTATCTATTTCAGAAAACGTTTTAATTGCCAATAGAATGTTCAATGCGGTTATTAATACGGTGCTAATCGCTAAGAATCGTACCTATACGGCTGGTTTTAGAAGTGGTGCTATGTTTGCCTCTATTCTTCCAACATTTATTAAAGAAATTAAAGGTGTGGTTTCCATAGGTGCATCTATAGGTAATGTCGAGATTCTAAATTCTAAACAGACATTTCAGTTTATTGGAATAGTAAACAGATCAGATTATAGTTTTAGGGATATGCTCGATACTCGAACCATACTAAATAAATTGAAATTCCCAAATGAATTATTAGTCTTTGATGATATTCGAACTTTACCCGATGCGAACACAATCGCTAGTGCATTTAGAATGTTAACCTTAGCGAGTATGGCGAAAGGGGATGTTGAGCGGAACGATAGTTTAGTTGCAGACTCATATAAGCAATTTATGGCAAAAGCAAATTCATTTTTATCGAACGAAAAACCGATTTTGGCTACTTACCTATTGTCAGATATAGAAAAGATTTTCAACCCATTAATAGATTTGGATTCCCTTAAAAATTCTCAAAAATCTTTGCGGCGAAGTACTTCTTATAAAAAAGCAAATAGAAGCCAGAATAGTTATTTTTTGAAAGAATCATTTTTAAGGGAAGATTATAGCTATTATTTAGAGGAAGATATCTTGTCATATAATTACGCTAACCTTGGTTGGTGGAATTATCAAATGGAAAATTTAACTAAGTTAGACAAAAGTGCTGTGCTTTTTGAAAATCAGATGTCTAGCCGATTAAGAGGATATATTAATGCATTGATTTCAGATAATATCGATTTTATTTCTTCTGATGAAGAGGTTGATTTGGAAGCATTGAACTTATTGTACATGATTAAAACCATAACAGCACCAGATGAATATGCTCCTTATTTAAAGGTTATTTCTACAAGTGCTAAAATGGAAGATTATGGAACTGCCTTATTTTATTTAGAAGAGCTTTTGAAGAACGGTTATACAGATAAAGAGGAGCTATATGAATTGGAGCACACCGCTTTGTTTCGTATTACACCAGAATTTAATGTGCTTGTTGAGAAGTACTTAAAAGAAGCTCGTTACGATATTATTGAACAGTAAGGTGTGGTACTTGTTCTAAATTCCAATCTATCACCAAGCCCTTAGCGAGCGATGCTGCAATATCTTTTCCATAGAGTATCTCACATAAGTATAATGCAGCCTCAAAGCTTTTAGCGCCGCCTGCAGAGGTAATATACTTTCCGTCGTGAACAAAGAGAACACTATCTTTAATGTTAAGATTAGGAAACATTTTTTTATAATTTTCAACATCACTGGGAAAAGTGGTTGATGCCACAGCGTCTAATATCCCAGATTTTGCTAATAGAAATGCTCCATCACAATGGCTGGTCATATATAGGGCTGATTTATCTATTTTTTTAATAAAATTCAACATGGTAGTGTCCTTTAAATCTTTTTTCATAGAATGTTCAGCGCTGGGTACGACAAGAATATCTATGTTAGGTAATTCATCTTTAGTATAGTCAAAGTCTGGTAGAATGCGAACGCCTTCGAAAGTAGTAATTGGTTTTAACGTATTTGCCACCGTAAAGGTGTTCATCGCTTTTATGCCTTCTCTAAACTTGGTATGTTGAAATATATCGAAAGGAGCAGTGAATTCGGTGTTAAATGTACCGTCCATTATTAAAAATGCAACATTATATCGCTCAGGATTAATCTCGGGTAAAACTCTTAGGTCTTCAACTGAAGATTTTATTGTTGGGTTTTGTTGTTCGCAACTTATTGATATAAATGATAAAAGAATAAAAAGGTATTTAATTTTCATATGAATAGTATCAGTTTGTAAAGTACGATTATATATAAAAAAGTTACAATGAATAAATTGTATTTTTGAAACGTAAAAGAAGTATGATGAAGGTATTTGTAATTATTACGGTAATGTGTATGTTGTTTTCTTGTAAGCAGGAAAAGAAATATCATGATAAAAAACATGAAGAAAAGTCGTTAGTGACATCGGATAAGTTAGCAGATATTTTAAAGTTTCAAGAGAAGTTAAATGCCGAATTTAAAGATCCGGAAACGTCACCTTTAGCAGATAGATTTCGGATAGATTTTGAAACATTAGACTTTTTTGAACCTGATACAAATTATGTGATTGTGGCGGAGTTTATTAGAACGCCAGAAGCTTTGCCGTTTTCTATGCCAACCACGACCGAAAGAGAATCAACGGAAGTACTGTACGGTATAGTGAAATTTACATTAAATGGAAAAAAACAGGAGTTAGAAGTTTATCAAACCCCAGAATTAATCACTCAAGAAAAATATAAAGATTACTTGTTTCTGCCTTTTACCGATGCTACCAATGGCGAAGAAACTTATGGTGGTGGTCGTTATCTTGATCTAAGGATTCCTGCAGAAAATCGTATTGTTTTAGATTTTAATAAAGCGTATAATCCATATTGCGCCTACAACAAAAAATATAGTTGTCCGTTAGTGCCCGCTGTAAATAATATAGATGCTAAAATACAAGTAGGGGTAAAGGCATTTGAGCATTAACTTGTAGAAATAAAAACCTCGGCAACAAATGCCGAGGTTTTAAACTTAAACTATAAAATCAATCAATTAATAAATCTATTCAAATTAGAACGAGTAAATAGCGGCAATTACAAAAGAAGAAAGGCTTTTTTGTGCCATTAAATCGCTATCAACAAAATATCCTGATTCATCAGATGCAGAATCTAAACGTAGTTCTGGTTTAATCGTTAAATTATCAACTGAGTAACTTCCAGTTAATGTTACAGCAAATACACTAGACTCATCAAGACCAGTACCAATAGCTCCGAAACTATCTGTTTCAGAAAAATACTCACCTCTAAGTCCGATTGTGAAATCCTCAGAGGTCGCTAATTGAGGGTATACAGCAACACCAGCAAAACTTCCGGCACCGTCGCCATCAAAGTAAGCGGCATTTAATCCTAGAAAGAAATCATCAGATAAATCAAAACCACCTGTATAATCTATTTCATACGCACCATTGTCCATTAATAGGTTAAGGTATTGTCCACTATAACCTAGTTGTGCACCGTAGGCGTATTTACCATCAAGGTTTAACTCTGTAATATCAGTACGGTTCATAACTGCCAACATTAAACTAAAGTCATCAGACAAAGCAAAATCTGCTTTAAGACCTGTATGTGAAAATGGTCCGTAAGAGAACAAATATGAGGTACTATAGTTGAAATTGGCTGTCGGAGAAATTACTTCGTACCCTAAAAAGGTATTGAAGTTACCAAAGGTCAATTTTACATCATCACTAACATTCCAGTAAGCATATAGTTGGTTTACAATATTACCTGTTGCAGAATAGATAGGAGAAGCAAAAATAGCGTCAGTTCCTCTAGGTCCGAAAACCAAATCAGCAACAAAACCTACTTTTTCACCTTCGTAACCAGCAATTATGTTGGCCATACCTAGTGAAAAACCAGGAAGATTTGCAAATGAAGAACCAGGCGCTGCATTTGGTACGCCCCCCGGAGCAGAATTATCACCATTTAAATTAGCTCTATAATAGGCATCAATAGAACCGCTTAATGTAAAGCTGGGTGTCGTTTCTTCTTCCTCTTGAGCCACTACTCCTGAAGCTGCAAGTAACATAAGACCCGATGCAAAGATATTTTTTACGTATTTTGTATTTATAATCGTTTTCATAAGTTTTGTTTTTAAATCCTGTACTGGATTATTTAGTTTGAGAATTTTAATTTGATGAAAGGTTATGTAACGGAGCGCTCTGCAAAGCGCTCCGTATTTGTTTATTTAGTGATCATTCATTCTAAAGTCTGGATAAGCATCCATACCGTGCTCATGAATATCTAAGCCTTCTTCTTCTTCTTCTTTAGATACTCTTAGGCCTAAGGTTGCTTTAAGTACACCTAATATTATTCCAGATGTTACGACACAGAAACCACCTACGATTAAGACACCATATAGTTGTGTCATAAATTGAGCACCACTTGCCAAGTTTCCAAAAATACCTACAGCTAAAGTTCCCCAGATACCACAGATTAAGTGTACCGCTACTGCACCAACAGGATCATCTAATTTTAGTTTATCAACTAAGGCAACACCAGCTACGATAATAATACCTGCTAAGAAGCCAATAATAACTGCTTCATTAGGAGACATTAAATCTGCACCGGCCGTAATACCAACTAGACCACCAAGAATACCGTTAAGGAACATGGTTAAATCTAAATTCTTATAAAGTATAGTAGAGGTTATCATTGCTCCGAATCCACCTGCAGCGGCAGCTAAACTTGTAGTAACCAATACTAATGAAGTTAATTCTGGGTCTGCAGATAATACTGATCCGCCGTTGAAACCGAACCAACCTAACCATAGTATCAAAACACCGGCAGTTGCCATTGGTATGCTGTGACCTGGTATGGCGTTTGGTTTACCGTCTTTACCGAATTTTCCAATTCTTGCACCTAACAAGGTAATGGCAACTAAAGCTGCCCATCCACCTACTGAGTGTACTAATGTAGAGCCTGCGAAATCATAGAAACCCCATGAATCCAAGAATCCTCCACCCCATTTCCAAGCACCTACTATAGGGTAAACTAGTCCTACATAGATTACTGTGAAAATCATGAAAGAACCTATTTTAATACGCTCAGCAACGGCTCCAGATACGATTGTAGCTGCAGTTGCTGCGAACATTCCTTGAAAAAGAAAATCTGTCCACCATGTGTAACCACCATCTGCATATTCAACTGTCATTCCACCTTCAGGGGCAGCAATTCCAAATCCTGCAAATTTTAAAAGACCCATGTCTCCATCTTCGAAGCCTGGGTACATTAAATTGAAGCCCCATGCGTAATAAAGAAGTAGACCTCCCGTAATAATAAATATATTTTTAAATAAAATGTTTATTGTATTTTTTTGTCTAGTTAAGCCGATTTCTAAAAAGGCAAAACCTGTATGCATGAAGAATACCAATGCGGTAGCTAACATCATCCATATATTATTTGCTGTAAATAATCCTGCGTCCATTTTTATTAATTTTAGTTAGTTGTATTATGTTTTAGTTGATACCTGCCAAACCACTTTCTTTGGTTCTGATACGATAGGCTTCCAGTACGTCGGATACAAATATTTTACCATCACCTACATTTCCTGAATATGCAGCATCTAGAATTGCATTCACTGTTTTTTCTAGAAAGTCATCTGATACTACTATACATAAGTGTCTACGCTGTATGTCAGTTGTACTGTATGAAATGCCCCGATAAACATGACCTTGTTTTTCATTTCCAACTCCCGTAACGTCCCAGTAACTAAAGAAGTTAACCTCAATTTGATGCAATGCCTCTTTGACATCGTCAAATCTTGATTTTCTGATAATTGCCTCGATTTTTTTCATTTGATTAAGTTTTTAATATTGCCAAATATATGTTAATTAAAATCACCCCCTAGTAAATTTAGGGTGTGATTGATGATTTTTGTGAGTATGATAATTTATACCCTATAAATTTTAGGGTATATATATTTAAAATGAAATATATTGCAGATAAGTGTAATAAGGAATAGTCTATTTGTGGAGATTATGATAAAATCGTCAGGAAAGGACATGAATAGCTGACGATTGTGTAATAAAATCGCAAATACCTAAAAAAATGAATAAAAATAAAAAAGTGAATGGTTAATGTTAATTTTATAACACTTTACAAATCCATAGTCCTAGCGAGATAGCTAGAATGCCTATACCAACACTTAAGCCCATGTAGAGTGAAGTTGAAAGTATTGATGCTTCTTTTAATAACAAATTACCTTCTAATGCGAATGTAGAGAAAGTTGTAAAGCCCCCGCAGAAACCGGTGGCTAATAATAGAGTTTGATTTTGGGTAAGGTAATTGTGCTTTAAAGTTAGGCCAACAAGAATTCCGATTAAAAGACAGCCTATAATATTTACTAAGAAAGTACCTAGATAGAAATTTGAATAATAAGAATTGAGGTTTTTTGAAATCCAGTATCTTAAGATACTACCTAAACCTCCTCCTAAGAAAACTAGCAAAAATTGTTTCATACCTTATAAAGGTAAAAACTAAACAGCTTTCTTGTAGCTAGATGTAAGTAAATCTAAAGGATAGATTACTGAAGTAGGTTGATTTGATAATTTTTGAGAAGATTGTTTCGATTTTTGAGAAACACTTAACAAACTTACTACCACCATTGCGATATTAATACCTATTAAAACTAAAAATATTGTAAGAAATGTCATCATAATTAATTGCCATGTATAGATGAATAACGCAAAATTACGTCATTTGGTATATTATACGTGCAAAAAGGCGGTTTTGTTGTGAAAATGTTAATTTTTGTGGTGTAAGTAAAAAATTAACTATTCCTTTAGTAAAAACTTGAAGAAAAGAAGGGAAGCTAAGAATAATATAAAGAATATACCTATCCATTTAACACCCTTGAAATTCTTTTGGTGTAATTTGAAATCTTTTTTATAAGAAATTACAATTATGACGGCAAAAACCACTGCAAAACCTATAGCAAAAATCATTTGTCCTGTGCTGAACATATTTCTTATTTTTACGCAAAGCTAACGGAAAACAGTATAATAAAGATGAAAAATAAAATCAAAGCGGTTAAAGAATTTCATAATTCTTTTGGTCTAGGTGTTTCAGAAGATATGATTGCAGATTTAGGGAAGGCAAAGAATAATCTGCGTTTTAACCTTATGGATGAAGAAAATAAAGAATATTTAGAAGCTGCACAGAATAATGATCTTATTGAAGTGGCTGATGCGCTTGGCGATATGTTATATATCTTATGCGGTACCATTTTAGAACATGGTATGCAATATAAAATAGAGGAAGTATTTAATGAGATACAACGAAGTAATATGAGCAAGTTGGGTGCTGATGGTAAACCTATTTATAGGGAAGACGGTAAAGTGCTAAAAGGGCCTAATTATTTTAAACCAAACATCGAAACAATTCTAGATAAATAAAAAAAGGGGCCATTAGCCCCTTTTTTTATGCTTCAACTTTAAATCGCCAGCCAAATTTGTCTTCCGATTTATTGTATTGAATATCTGTAATTATCTTTTTTAATCTTTGCCCAAAACTGTTTTCTAATTCTGGTAATTCATAATCGGTATCTCTAAATCCGAATCCAGAAATTGGTGAAATAACCGCAGCAGTTCCTGCTCCGAACATTTCTTTTAATGATCCATCTTTAGCAGCTTCAACTACTTCTTCAACTTTTATTTTTCGAACCTCTGTTTTTATACCTTGATCCTTTGCGATATCTAAAATACTTTTCCGTGTTATACCATCAAGTATACGGTCACTTGTTGGTCCAGTTAATAACGTGTCATTAATTCTAATGAAAATATTCATGGCACCTGCCTCTTCAATAAACTCATGGTTGGTGTCATCAGTCCATATAACTTGGTTGTATCCTTTTTTAACTGCCAATTGTGTTGGGTAAAATTGACCAGCATAATTACCACCGGTTTTAGCATAACCGACTCCACCATTTGCAGACCTAGAATATTTTTCTTCAATTAGAACTTTCACCTTTCCAGAGAAATAAGCTCCAGATGGCGCACAAGCAATAATGAATTTATACTCATTAGCTGGTGATGCATGAAAGCCGTTACCAGAAGCGAACATAAATGGTCTTATATATAATGAACTACCATCTTTAGTTGGTATAAAGTCTTTATCAAGATTAAGAAGTGTAGTAAGCCCGGTCATAAAATGTTCTTGCGGAAGCTGAGGTATACACATTCTTTCCGCAGAAATATTGAAACGTTTAAAGTTCTCTAGAGGTCTAAATAAATAGACGTCTTCTTTGTCATCTTTATAAGCCTTCATTCCTTCAAATATAGATTGCCCATAGTGGAAAATTTTTGAAGATGGGTCTAATGTAATTGGTTGATAAGGAACAATTTTTGGAGTCTCCCACGCACCATTTTTATATGTACAGACTAACATGTGGTCTGTGAATACTGAGCCAAAAGCTAGATTATCAAAATCTACTTGGTCAATTTTAGAAGTTTTTACCTTTTCTACAATGATATCTTTAGTCTCAATACTCATGAAATTAGTAACTTTAGTTGATTAAAATTAAACAAATATCGGTACTAGCACTTCTTTTTTAGATATAAATTGACCAGTTTTGTAGGTAATTCATCATTTTTAAGATTTATGAAAGGATTTAACATTTTACTTGTGTTTTTATTTGGATTATTTTCATGTCAAAGTCAACAAGAAACAAAGACATTGTCTTTGAAGGATACAAATTCAGGAGTTTATTATGGTGAAGCGTTTAACTTGGATACTGTTTTTAATGAAAAAATGGTTTGGCAGAAATATACCTCTATGGCCATTTCAGATTCTTTAAATGTGCAATTTGAAACAAAGGTCAAAGAAGTGTGTAAAGTAAAAGGGTGTTGGATGATTGTTGAATTACCTGAAGGTGAACAAGCAATGGTTCGTTTTAAAGACTACGGGTTTTTTATGCCTTCTGATATTTCTGAGAAACAAGTGGTGTTAAATGGATTTGCATTTGTAGAAGAGATGAGTGTTGAAGACCAAATACATTATGCAAAAGATGCAGGGAAGTCTGCTGATGAAATTTCGAAAATCATAGCTCCAAAAAGAACATTTAGTTTTGAAGCCTCAGGAGTGCTAGTTCCAAATTAATTTGAAAAGAGAAATAATTACTACAGGCGATGGTTCTAAGACCATTCAGATATTGGATTGGCAAGAGCAATACCACTCTAAACATGGTGCCATTCAAGAGGCATATCATGTATTTATCGATTCAGGATTAGATTTATTTAAGAATGCGGCTTTGCATATACTTGAAATTGGTTTCGGTACCGGTCTAAATGCTTTTATCACTTTGATGGAATCTGAAAAGCGTAATTTAAATATCACTTATACTGGTGTAGAGGCTTACCCTGTTTCTGTAGAAGAGCTAAGACAGCTTAATTATTTAGAGGAATTAGATGCTGTTTCGCGTAAAAATGAATTTGATTTAATGCATGAATCTCCATGGCAAGAAGATGTTGAAATCAGTTCTGAATTCATTCTGAGAAAAGAACAAAAAGATTTTAAGGATATAAAGATTATTGAAACCGTTGACCTTATTTATTTTGATGCATTCGGTGCACGAGTTCAACCAGAATTGTGGACAGTTGAGATTTTTGAAATTATGCATAAGGCAATGAAATCTGAGGCATATTTAGTAACATATGCAGCTAAAGGCAGTGTTAGGCGTGCAATGTTAGAAGTTGGTTTTCTTGTAGAACGATTACCAGGCCCACCAGGTAAACGAGAAATGTTGCGGGCTAGAAAAAAATAAAGATGTTATTTTACTTTACATATATATGGTGCTTTAAAGTTCTAAGGATCAATACATTTGATTACAATGTTAAATCGGAATTAAATAGTATATCAAGAATTACCAAAAGCAATACCTTTAAGCTATGAAAGTATTGATAACAGGTGCGACAGGTTTAGTAGGTAGCGAGTTGGTATCTCAATGCCATGAAAGAGGATATGCCGTTAACTACCTAACAACGAGTAAAAGCAAGATTGTTTCTGAGAATAATTATCAAGGTTATTTTTGGAATCCAACCACAGGAGAAATTGACCATAATTGTCTCAATGGTGTTTCTGTCATTATTAATTTGGCAGGTTCAAGTATATCTAAACGTTGGACAAAGGAGTATAGGAAAGAAATAGTAAGCAGTAGAGTTGATTCTTTAGAATTACTTAAATCTACGCTTCTTAAAAGCAAAAATCACTCGGTAAGTTCAATAGTTTCAGCCTCTGCAATTGGTATATATCCTGATTCTTTAAGTAATTACTATACAGAAGAGGAAGTTCAAGTCGATGATAGTTTTTTAGGTGAAGTAGTAACTGCCTGGGAGCAAAAGGTCGATGAATTTGAAAATTTGGATTTAAAAGTTGCAAAGGTGCGTATTGGTTTGGTTATGTCTAATGACGGTGGAGCATTACCCGAAATGGCAAAACCTGTCAATTATTATGTTGGTTCAGCTTTTGGTACTGGTGAACAATGGCAATCTTGGATTCATATTTCTGATTTGGCAGGTATATTTTTGCACATCGCTTCTTTTGAACTTGAAGGTATTTATAATGGTGTAGCTCCAAATCCTGTGACTAATACTAAATTGGTAAAGGAGATTGCTAAAGTTTTGAATAAGCCTTTGTTCTTACCTAACATCCCTAAATTTATTATGCACACTATTCTTGGTGATATGGCATATGTTTTATTTGCTAGTCAACGAGTCAGTAGTAAAAAGATAGAAGAAGAAGGTTTTATTTTTCAATATGCCAATATTTGCCAAGCACTTGGGGCTATTTATGATAGGGATAGCGAATGTGTAGATTCAAAAACAAAAATTTCAAAGGAATTCGTGTCTTAGACTAGATAATATTTTAAATGATTATTATAAATCCGCTATATGGCGGATTTTTTTTTAAACTTTTGTGACATTTTGACATTTTTGAAGAATTGGCAGTACTTTTGCCTGCTTTTAATCAGCGATTAAATTACAATAAGTTATGAGTGATAAAGAAAACACATTCGATGATGAATTCTTGGAAGATGAGCTTTTACAAGGCGAAACTCAAGAACAAAAGCTAGATAATGAAATTGAAGGTGAAGAGCTATCTGAAGAGGAAAAGCTAAGAGAAGAATTAGCAAAAGAAAAGGATAAATTTTTAAGGTTATTTGCAGAATTTGAAAATTATAAGAGACGTACTTCTAAAGAACGCATGGAGTTATTTAAAACTGCAGGTCAAGAGGTAATTGTTTCGTTATTGCCTGTTTTGGATGATTTTGACAGGGCTATTAAAGAATTGGCAAAGTCTGATGATAAAGAAGTTTTTAAGGGTATTGAATTGATTAATGTGAAGTTGAGAGAAACTTTGAAATCAAAAGGGTTAGAGGTTTTAGAGGTTAGGGCCGGTGATGTTTTCGATGCAGAAATTCACGAAGCAATTACACAAATACCTGCTCCAGATAAAAAGATGAAAGGTAAGATTATAGATGTCATCGAAAAGGGATTTAAGTTAGGTGATCGTATTATTAGACATCCGAAAGTTGTAGTAGGAAATTAAAAAGTTGGAATGAAGGAAGATTATTATGAGGTTTTAGGCATCAGTAAAAGTGCATCTGCTGCAGAGATAAAGAAAGCGTACCGAAAAAAGGCATTACAATACCATCCTGATAAAAATCCAGGGGATAGTTCTGCAGAGGAGTTATTCAAAAAATCTGCTGAGGCATATGAAGTATTGAGCGATGCTGACAAGAAAGCTCGTTACGATCAATTTGGGCATTCTGCTTTTGAAGGTGGCGGAGGCGGCTTTGGCGGAGGCGGTATGAATATGGATGATATCTTCAGCCAATTTGGTGACATTTTTGGTGGCGGAGGTTTCGGTGGCTTTAGTGGTTTTGGCGGCGGCGGTGGTCAAAGAAGAGTTAAAGGAAGTAATCTGCGTATTCGCGTTACATTGACTTTAGAGGAGATAGCTAACGGTGTAGAGAAAAAAGTCAAAGTAAGAAGAAAAGTTCAAGCCGAAGGAGTTACTTATAAAACTTGTAGCACTTGTGGTGGTAGAGGTCAGGTGACAAAAATTCAGAATACCATTTTAGGTAGAATGCAAACAGCCGCAGTTTGTAGTGCTTGTGGTGGTAGCGGACAGATTTTAGATGGCAAGCCAATTGATGCAGATGAGCAAGGACTTAAGGTTGTTGAAGAAACTGTATCGATAAATATACCTGCAGGTGTTGAAGAAGGTATGCAATTAAAAGTGCCAAATAAAGGTAACGATGCTCCTGGTAATGGAGTGCCGGGTGATTTATTGGTTGCAATTGAAACTCAAGAACACAGTACTCTAAAGAGAGAAGGCGATAATTTGCATTATGATCTTTACGTAAGTATATCAGAAGCGGTATTAGGTACATCTAAAGAAATTGATTCAGTTGGTGGTAAAGTGCGTATAAAGTTAGAGCCTGGTATTCAATCGGGTAAAATATTAAGATTACGTGGAAAAGGAATTACAAGTTTAAATGGTTATGGTGCTGGTGATATACTGGTACATGTTAATGTTTGGACACCAAAAGAGTTGAATAAAGAACAGCGAGAGTTTTTTGAAAGAATGCAGGGTAATGAAAATTTTGAACCTAAGCCTGAGAAATCAGATAAGTCATTTTTTGAAAAAGTTAAAGATATGTTCTCTTAAGTTCGAAATCTTTTGTTTTTAAATAAAAAACGTATATTTGAGATAATATTGGGTAACCAATATTAATTTTCTTTTTCATAGCAATTTTTTTCCCATCCTTGATTTATTAAGGGTGGGTTTTGCTTTTTATGACAATGCTGTACGTTATGTTTATTGATTATATTTAGTATTATATAAAGGAATCATAAAGAATGTAGCTAGTCAAAACAATTCAATATCTTTGAATAAATTGAGTACATGAATCATATTTTGGTAGCTAATGAGGTCACCAAACAATTTGGAAACCATACTGCTTTAAAGAACGTTTCCCTCGAAATTCCAAAAAACAGTATTTATGGTTTACTAGGTCCGAATGGGGCTGGTAAAACAACATTAATCCGTATTATAAATCAAATTACTTTTCCTGATAAAGGTTCCGTTTATTTTGACGGCGAACTTTTAAAGCCCGAGCATATTTCACAAATTGGTTATTTGCCTGAAGAACGTGGGTTGTATAAAAGTATGAAGGTCGGGGAGCAGGCACTGTATCTTGCACAGCTTAAAGGACTTTCAAAAGCTGAGGCTAAAATACGATTGAAATATTGGTTCGAAAAGTTAGAAATAGGAGATTGGTGGAACAAGAAAATTCAGGAACTTTCGAAAGGTATGGCACAAAAAATACAGTTTGTGGTTACCGTTCTGCATGAACCTAAACTTTTAATTTTCGATGAACCTTTTAGTGGTTTCGACCCTATAAATGCAAATCTTATAAAAGAACAGATATTGAGTTTAAAAGATAATGGTACTTCCATAATATTTTCTACTCACAGAATGGAATCAGTTGAAGAGCTTTGTGAGTATATCGCATTGATTCATAAATCTGAGAAAATATTGGATGGAAAATTATCCGATATAAAGAAAGCCTACAAGAATAACATTTTCAAAATAGGTTTAGAAACAGATAATCAAAATGTGTTGATTAATGAAATACAAGACAAATTTCAACTGATGTCTCATGATTATGATATCACTGAAAAGCAGTTGAATTTAACGGTACAACTTCCCTCAAACGAATCGAGAGAAGTTTTAAATTTTTTAAGTAGTAGAGCTAATGTAAATGGCTTTGTAGAAACGATACCCTCTGCAAATGATATTTTTATTAAGACCATTGAAGATAAGAATATAGCCAATGAATAAGTTACCGCTAATTATCAAAAGAGAGTACTTGGCAAAGGTGCGAAACAAGTCATTTGTTATTATGACTTTTTTGAGCCCAATTCTAATGGTAGGTATGATTTTATTAATAGCCTACTTGACACAGCTTAATGACAATGAAAAAAGAGTAATCGCAGTATTGAATGATAGTGGTTACTTTTCAAACGAGTTTGTGGCTTCAGAAGCAACATCATATGTCAATTTTAAAGATTTGACCTTGGCAGAGGCTAAAGATTCTACTGTAAATTTAGGGTATTATGGCCTTTTATATTTGCCGAGTGAACAAAACTTAGAGCAGGTAGCTCAACGGGCTTTTTTTTATAGTAAGGATGCTCCTAGTTCAATAATTTTAGATAAACTTGAAAATACTATTACTAGTAGATTACGGCAAGAACGATTGCGAGAACTAGGTTTGTCACCTAAGGAATATGCTGAAATGGATCGTAGTTATAATATGAATATCGAAACTTTTGATGGGCTTCAAAACATAAAAGGTATTAATGAGATAAAAGCTATAATTGGGGGAGCGTTTGGTTACCTCATTATGATGTTTATTATTATTTATGGCGGCTTCGTAATGCGGAGTGTTATAGAAGAAAAAACCAGTAGAATAATAGAAGTGATTATTTCATCTGTAAAACCTTTTCATTTAATGATGGGTAAGATTATTGGCACCTCGTTAGCAGGAATTACCCAATTCGGAATATGGATTATATCTGGAGCTATTCTACTATTTATTGGTTTGGCTATTTTTGATATTGACCCAGCAAGTTTGACAAAAGGAGGTATGGCACCAGGAATGGCTGGTAATGCAAATGTAGATGTAGATGCCGTTACACAGAACATACAATTATATGCTCAGGAAATTTTTGAAATACCCATTTTTGCGATGTTGATTTTCTTTATTATCTATTTTGTTTTAGGGTATTTGATTTATAGTTCCATTTATGCAGCAATCGGTGCTGCTGTTGATAATGAAACTGATACACAACAGTTTATTTTTCCGGTGATTTTACCATTAATGTTAGCCATTTATGTGGGCTTCTTTTCTGTATTTAGTAATCCAAATGGTCCTATTGCTGTGGCTTTTTCACTGTTTCCATTAACATCGCCCATTGTAATGTTAATGCGTTTACCTTGGGGTATAGGCGAAGGTGGTGTACCTGTTTGGCAATTGATTAGTTCTATTTTGATATTAATAGCTACTTTTATTGGTATAGTTTGGGTAGCGGCTAAAATTTATCGTGTCGGTATTCTTATGTACGGTAAAAAACCTAGCTATAAAGAATTGTACAAGTGGCTGAAATATTCATCATGATACAAGAGAATACTGAAACGATTAAGCACATAATTGAAGATGATGTCTGGGGAACTATCAAGAAATTTTTAGAGCTTGGTATTCATTTTGGTGACGGTAATAACAGAATTGAAATAACAATTGGTCTGTTACTGTTGATTACAGTAGCCTTTTTACTTACAAGTACTATTCTTCAAGGTATAAGAAGATTTTTTACCAGGAAAATGGAGACGGATGATAAACTGAAGTTTATCAGTATTTTCAAATTCATAAAATATTTAGTTTACGTGGTAGTAATTTTATTTACCATGAGTGCTGCTGGTATTAATATAACAATACTTATAACAGCTTCTGCTGCTTTATTTGTTGGACTTGGACTTGCATTACAAGAAATTTTTCAAGATATAATCGGCGGTATATTTATAATCGTAGATAAGTCTTTGCGTGTTGGTGATATCATTGAAATTGATAGTAGAGTAGGTAAGATTTTCGAAATTAAATTACGTACAACGAGAGCCATTACAAGAGATGATAAAGTTATTATAATTCCTAATCATAAGTTTATAAGTGATATTGTTTATAATTACACGCAAAATCATAAAACGACAAGAGAATCTATAAAAATAGGGGTGGCTTATGGTAGTGATATTCAATTGGTTACTAAGGTGTTGTTAGATATTATTAAGACCCATAAGAGTGTATTAAAAAGTCCAAAACCATTTGTCATTTTTGAAGATTTTGGAGATTCGGCTTTATTATTCTCTTTGAATTTTTATATTACTGATAGTTTTTCTGATCCGCGAATAAAAAGTGAATTAAGATACAAAATTGATGAAGAGTTTAGGAAAAATGAGGTCACAATACCTTTTCCCCAAAGAGACATACATTTATTTCAGCAAGGTCCTTTTCAACATAGCAATGTTTCAAATACAGGGAATAATGAAAAAGGTTAACGGAATATTTCTGTGGATTTTCTTGCTCATTGTAACTGTCAATCCAATTTTTGCTCAAACTCCAGATGTATTTCGAATAGAGTATATGCTGATGCCAGATAATAGTGGTGATGTTGAAACTTCTCGAATAAAACTGGTTTTAAATGTGCCAATAGCCATACGTGAAAAACAAGACTATATAATTCTTGGCGCAGAATATAACCGGTATAATTTTGAAGTGCCCGATGATCTATTTCTTGATTCGAATGATTTAAGTAAGTTTCATGTGGTAGATGTTAATATGGCTTACATGTATAAATTAAGTGAGAAATGGCGATTAATAGGGGTGGTTACACCACGTTGGTCTTCAAATTTTGTTGAAGAGTTGCAGCAAGATGATTTTAATATGAATTATACGGTAGGTGCCTATAAGAATATAAAAGATGTAGAAAAACCCTTTATATTAGTACTAGGAATTTCATATAACGGCACTTCACCGATAGATGTTCCCTTGCCTTTTTTATATTATGAAAAACGGTTTCATCCCAATTGGTCTTACGTTTTAGGGGCACCAAAATCTGGAATGAAATATTTCACGAAGAAGGGGCATTTCTTTCAAACAGAATTATTTTTAGATGGGTATTATGTAAATATTCAGAACAATATATTGCTCCCTGGTAATAATTTATCTACCGATGTTTCCTCTACGGCATTATTATTGACTTTAGGATATCAATATAAGATAACTAAAGATATGTCCGTTTACCTAATAGGTGGTCACTCCTTATTTCAGAATGGGGTATTAAGGGATGAAGAACGAAATGATATTTTCACCTTGAACGACGAAGCAGGCCTTTATTTTAGAACAGGAATTAGAATAGGAATTTAAAAAGTAATTATGTCAAAAATATTAGTAATAGAAGATGAAGCGGCCATTAGAAGAGTATTAGTCAAAATCTTATCTGAAGAGAATGACTCATATTCTGTTGAAGAAGCTGAAGATGGATTAAAGGGAATCGAAACAATTAAGAATAATGATTACGATTTGGTTCTTTGTGACATAAAAATGCCTAAAATGGATGGTGTAGAAGTATTGGAGGCTGCACGTAAAATAAAACCTGAAATACCTTTTATCATGATCTCTGGTCATGGAGATTTAGATACTGCCGTAAATACAATGCGCTTAGGTGCCTTCGATTATATATCAAAACCACCAGATTTGAACAGATTATTGACGACCGTAAGAAATGCTTTAGATAGAAAGGTATTGGTTGTTGAGAATAAAAATTTAAAAAAGAAAGTTAGCAAGAACTATGAGATGATTGGGGAAAGCAGCGAAATAGGTACTATCAAAGACATGATAGAAAAAGTTGCGCCAACCGATGCTCGTGTACTGATTACAGGGTCTAATGGTACTGGAAAAGAATTAGTTGCTCATTGGCTTCATGAAAAAAGTGCAAGAAGTGCAGAATCTTTTATTGAAGTTAACTGTGCTGCAATACCTTCTGAATTAATTGAGAGTGAATTGTTTGGCCATGTAAAAGGTGCTTTTACATCTGCGGTAAAAGATAGAGCTGGTAAATTTGAAGCTGCCAATAAGGGAACTATATTTTTAGATGAGATTGGCGATATGAGCCTTTCCGCGCAAGCCAAGGTTTTACGTGCACTACAGGAAAGTAAAATATCAAGAGTTGGTAGCGATAGGGACATTAAGGTAGATGTTCGTGTGATTGCTGCAACCAACAAAGATTTGAAAAAGGAAATTGAGGATGGAAATTTTAGAGAAGATTTATATCATCGACTAGCTGTAATTCTTATTCAAGTACCTAGTTTAAATGATAGAAGAAATGATATACCATTATTAATTGAACACTTTTCGAAGAAAATTACAGAAGAACAAGGTATGGCTGCTAAGACTTTTTCAGATACTGCAATTAAGCTTTTAAGGGCATATGATTGGACAGGGAATATTAGAGAACTTAGAAACGTAGTTGAGCGTCTTATAATTCTTGGTGGTCAAGATGTTTCAGAAGATGATGTGAAATTATTTGCTAGTAAATAATTAAAATAGATTGCATTAATTATTCGGTTGCACAGCTGCCTATTCTATTTAATGCTTTTTGGGTGATTTCCTTAGTACGTAAATTGTAATACTTACTACCCTCAGATAAATTCGGTTTTAGAAGTTGGTTTTCGCAATCATCAAATATACGTTGCGCAAAGGCTTTTGCTTCTTTACAATTAACAGTTTCAACTACCTTTTCTAGTGAAATTTTATATTGTGCTAACGAAAGGTCAATTGTTTCAGTTAAACTTAGAGATTTACTGACCTTAGTGCTGCTGACTGTTTTTGTTGTAGTATTTGAGTTCATCGATAACTCGTCATTAGAGTATACACTATTATGACTCTCATGAGAATCAAGTACGAAGATGGTATTATTAATTAGTTCTATAGATTTGTCTAAATAGGTCTTAGTGCCATGTAAAGTTGTAGATTTTGTTGCTAGAACTAGTGCATCTAAATTTTCATTCATACTTGCTTTTGCATAGGTACATCCACAAATTTCCAATTGACTTTTAGATTTTTCTAATGCATTTACAGCTTTGTATGCAAAGAATCTAGCTTGGTTAATATCATCCGTAAGAAGTGCAGCATTTATTTGAGACTTTGCAAATCCCATATTCGAGTTCGCATATTCACAATCTAAATTAGCCCGATAAGATGATAATAATAATATAGCAATAGCGCAGAAAATATAGGTCGTTTTCTTCATTTGTAGGTTATTTGAATTGTAAAATTTGGGATTCTACAATTATAAATTTAAGGGCTTTACTTAATGTAAAATATTATTTTCGTTACAATACGTATGAATTTCGATGAACGGAAATTTATAGGTTATGCAGTACCTTCTGTTAATTACAGAATTAAAATTTTATATTTCAACATGGATAAGATAGATATACAACAATACAGGGCTAATAAAGATTTTAAAATGGCCGAAACGAAAACATTTGAAGATTTCGGTAAATCAGATAAGATTCTGAAAAAAGGATTGTCGGTAATTAGAAGAGAACTTGGAGAGTTTCAAGATATCATATATGCACATGGTAAGTATAGTATCTTGGTTTGTTTACAGGGTATGGACACTGCCGGGAAGGATAGTTTAATTCGTGAGATATTTAAAGATTTTAATGTTAGTGGAGTGGAGGTGCATAGTTTTAAAGTGCCTACCGAATTAGAATTAAGTCATAATTATTTATGGCGTCATTATTTGGTGTTACCTGCAAAAGGTAAGTTCGGAGTTTTTAATAGAACCCATTATGAAAATGTGTTAGTTACCAGAGTGCATCCAGAATATATATTAAATGAACATATTCCTGGTATTCACGAGGTAGAAGATATAGACCAAAATTTTTGGGATAAAAGATTTGACCAAATCAATGATTTTGAACGCCATCTTGCAGAAAATGGAACCTTGATTTTTAAGTTTTTCTTAAACCTATCCAAAGAAGAACAACGTCAACGTCTTTTAAGACGATTAGATCTTAAAAAAAAACATTGGAAATTTTCTCCAGCAGATTTGAAAGAACGTAAATTATGGCAAACCTATGAGGATTGTTATGAAGAGGCAATTTCAAAAACGACAAATGATCACGCGCCTTGGTTCGTCGTACCTGCGGATAATAAAAAAGCAACACGAATAATAGTTGCTTCAATCTTACTTCAATCGTTAAAAAAATACAAAGATATTAAGGAGCCTATGTTAAGCGATGAAATATTAGCTAATTTAGGCAGCTATGAACAACAGTTACAAGGTGAAAAGTAAGCTTGCACTATTAGTCGTTATTTTCTTTACGTATTTAGGGTTCTCTCAGAACACCGATAAAGAGCAAATTAAAAACTTATATGATGCTGCATTAACCCAAGGTAAAGGGTATGATTGGTTAAATTACCTTTCAAATCAAATAGGTGGTCGGCTTTCGGGGTCTATACAAGCTCAGCAAGCTGTAAATTATACGAAATCTCAATTAGATTCTTTAGGTCTTGATAAAGTTTGGTTGCAGCCTGTAATGGTACCGAAATGGGTAAGGGGTACACCTGAATTCGCGTATTTTGAAACCAGCCCTGGTGTAACTACCAATGTGGCAATTTGTGCCTTAGGTGGCTCTGTAGCAACTCCTCCTAAAGGAATAAAGGCGAACATTATCGAGGTTAGTGGTATTGATGATTTAGCTGCTTTGGGAAAGAATAAGATTCAAGGTAAAATTGTTTTCTTCAACAGACCGATGGATCCTACTCAAATAAATACATTTAATGCATATTCAAATTGTGTTGATCAGCGTTATTCAGGTGCATTAGAGGCTTCGAAATATGGGGCTTTAGGTGTCATCGTAAGGTCTATGAATTTGCGATTAGACGATTTTCCACATACTGGTTCTATGGGGTATGGTGAACAAACGGTTAATGATAGAATACCTGCTGCGGCAATAAGTACGAACGCTGCAGATTTACTTAGTATATCTTTAAGGTTGAATCCAGAAATCAATTTTTATTTTAAGCAGAATTGTAAGCAATTTCAAGATGTTGAATCTTATAACGTTATAGGTGAGATTATAGGAAGCTCTAAGCCAGAAGAAATTATTGTGGTTGGTGGACATTTAGATTCTTGGGATTTAGGTGATGGTTCTCATGATGATGGTGCAGGTTGTGTACAAAGTATGGAAGTTCTTAATCTTTTTAAGAAAACTGGATATAAACCTAAGCGTACCATAAGAGTAGTCCTTTTTATGAATGAGGAAAACGGTTTAAGAGGTGGTACAAAATATGCAGAAATAGCCGATGCTAATAATGAGAAGCACATTTTTGCATTAGAGAGTGATTCAGGAGGCTTTACACCACGAGGTTTTACTTTCGACAGCTCTGATAAAGATTTTGAAAAAGTTAAAGGTTGGAAACCGTTATTTGAACCTTACCTAGTACATTATTTTGAAAAAGGTGAAGGTGGAGCTGATATTGGTCCGTTGAAAAAAGATGGTTTGGTTTTAGCAGGTTTACGACCAGATTCGCAACGGTACTTCGATTATCACCATGCTGAAAATGATACCTTCGAACATGTCAACAAACGTGAGCTCGAATTGGGGTCAGCTTCTATGGCAAGTTTAATTTATTTGGTAGATAAATATGGATTCTAGTAAATAGCTGGTGATATTATAATGAAACATATAAGTAGCTCTTACTATTTATTAGTCACGCTACTGCGAATATTTTCAATCTCTTTAGCCGTAATTGAGGCTGGCTTATATCTTAGATTCTTGAAATAATTTATAATTATACCAAGATATTTTTAAAAATACATCTTCTACTCCTTAAAAGTGCTAATAAAAAGATTCATCTGCTTTTAGCCTGTAACTTACGAGGTTATTGAAATAGCTAAAACAACCAAATCGTTAAAATTCTTTACCTTTGTCCTATATCTAAAAATAGTATAATGGAAGAAGGAATTTATGCCAAGTTCAATACAAACAAAGGTGAAATATTAGTGAAATTAACCCATGAGAAAACTCCTGGTACAGTAGGTAATTTTGTTGCTCTTGCAGAAGGAAATAAAGAGAATAGTGCAAAAAGTAAAGGAGAACCTTTTTATAATGGTTTGAAATTTCATAGAGTTATTCCAGATTTTATGATTCAAGGCGGTTGTCCACAAGGTAAAGGAACTGGCGACGCTGGTTACAAATTTGATGATGAATTTCATCCAGATTTGAAACACGATGCACCAGGTGTACTTTCAATGGCAAATTCTGGTCCCGGTACTAATGGGAGTCAGTTTTTTATAACACACGTGCCAACTCCTTGGTTAGATAATAAGCATACTGTTTTTGGTAAAGTAGAAGCTGGCCAAGATGTAATTGATGCAATAGAACAAGACGATAAAATTGAATCTTTAGAGATAGTTAGAGTAGGCGAGGAAGCTAAAAAATGGGATGCAGTAAAAGCATACGAGAATTTTAATTCTTCTGGTGAAGTACGTGTAGCTGCTGAAAAAGCAAAGCAAGATGCTGAATTAGATAAAGTTGCTGCTGGTTTTGAATCTACCGCATCTGGACTTCGTTATAAGATGATTCAAAAAGGTGATGGTGCAAAAGCTGAAAAAGGAAAACAAGTATCTGTTCATTATGAAGGTTCGCTTTTGTCTGGTGAAGTTTTTGACTCCTCTTATAAGCGCAATTCACCTATTGATTTTCAATTAGGTATTGGTCAGGTTATTCCAGGTTGGGATGAAGGAATTTTACTTTTACAAGTTGGTGATAAAGCCCGTTTTGTAATTCCATCAGATTTAGCATATGGTTCAGCAGGTGCTGGCGGAGTAATTCCCCCAAATGCAACATTAATTTTTGATGTGGAGTTAATGAAAGTAGGATAAATAATAATTTATCCTTAAAATATTATAACACCTTTATCGTAATGATAAGGGTGTTTTTTTTTAATGCGACTTAAGCTTTGTGTACTTTACTTTTTTCGGGCAGTAAAGCTACCTAACAATAAGGCGATATTAATAATCAGCAAAACTAGAAAAACGGTAAAAAATGTGGTCATAAATACATGAATAAGGTCGGGGAACTTTAATATGTTTAATCAATAGATAGACAATCACTTAAATGGTTGCGTAATGTTTATATAAATTTTGAAAATATTTTAAAAAGAAGCATAAAAAAACCCGAACCATTGGTTCGGGTTTAATACTATAAAAAAGTTAAATCGTTACCTAGTCAATTACCTTCACATTAACGGCGTTTAATCCTTTTTTACCTTGTTGTAGTTCAAATTCCACAACATCACCTTCTCGAACTTCATCGATTAAGCCAGA
>TARA_R110001583_G_scaffold8058_1_pt1 | contig 41306 bp, 32 predicted proteins | sample TARA_R110001583 | Tara Oceans TARA_R110001583 (sample SAMEA4398432) | marine metagenome | biome: Polar Biome; feature: [MES] marine water layer (ENVO:01000295) within the mesopelagic zone...; material: water (ENVO:00002006), including particulate matter (ENVO:01000060) such as...... | reverse complement strand
GTTATTAAAAAATTCATCAAGACAAACCCAAATGCTTTTGTGGTTGTCATTGGTTGCTACGCTCAGCTTAAACCAAAGGAAATTTCAGAGATTCCTGGTGTAGATTTGGTTTTAGGGACAAATGAAAAATTCAATATCCATAAATATATCGACCACCTAGAAAAAAAAGGGACTGGTGAAATGCACCCATGTGAAGTTGAGTCTGTAAAAGATTTTCAAGCGTCGTATTCAATGGGAGACAGAACACGTTGTTTCCTTAAAATTCAAGATGGCTGCAATTACTTCTGCACTTATTGCACCATACCATTTGCTCGAGGAGGAAGTCGAAACATGAGTATAGCTGACACAGTGAAAGAAGCAAAAAAAGTAGCTGAGCAAGGTGCTAAAGAAATTATCCTAACTGGTGTTAATATTGGTGATTTCGGGCAAAGTACAAATGAAAATTTCTTTGATTTAATTAAGGCTCTAGAGAAGGTAGAAGGCATAGAGCGTTTTCGAATTTCATCTATCGAACCAAATCTCCTTAGTAATGAAATTATTGATTTTGTAGCTCAATCAAAGAAGTTTGTTAATCATTTTCATATTCCACTTCAGGCCGGGTCAAATCATGTACTTAAGCTGATGAAACGCCGTTACAACAGAGAACTCTTTGCTCAACGCATTAACAAAATTAAAGAATTGACTCCTGATGCTTTTTTAGGAGTAGATGTTATTGCTGGTAGTAGAGGTGAAAGAGAAGAGGATTTCCTCGATGCTTATAATTTCATAAACGAACTTCCTATTTCGCAACTACATGTTTTTCCTTATTCAGAAAGGCAAGGAACAAAAGCTTTAGAAATTAAAGAAGTTGTTAAACCTGAAGACAAAAAGAAAAGAGCTAAAATGCTCCAGATTCTATCTGAAGAAAAACTCAAAGCTTTTTATCAAAGTTTCATTGGAACAAATGCTAAAGTTCTATTTGAAGATTACAACAATAACGGGATCATGTATGGTTTCACAGAGAATTACATTAAGGTAGAAATAGAATACAATCCAAATTTAAGCAATCGCATAGCTGACGTCAATTTATTAGAAATAAATGATAATGGAAACGTAAAAGTTAAACTTATCGATGAAAAAAGCTTTAAATTTAAACTTGCTTAAATCCTAACAATAAGTCAAACAGCTCATGATAGATCTGGAGTTAATTTGCAGAGAAACAAGAAAAATTGCCATTGAAGTTGGTGCTTTTATAAAAGAACAACAAAAAAACATCAATACTGATGTAATTGAAAACAAAGGCACACACGATTTTGTAACCTTTGTAGATAAAACAGCCGAAGCTAAAATCATAGAGAGCTTAAAACCTCTTATAACTGAAGCAGGCTTTATTGCAGAAGAAGGTACTGAAACAATTACTGGTCCAACATACAATTGGATCATCGATCCTTTAGATGGTACTACAAATTACATTCACGGTTTTTCTCCATTTGCTGTTAGTATAGCACTTAAGAGAGAAAATAAGATCGTTCTTGGTGTCGTCTATGAAATTAGCCTGAATGAATGCTTTTATTCTTGGGAAGGAGCCTCAGCTTATCTCAACGACAAAACTATAACAGCGTCGAATGCCTCAACAGTAGAAGCAAGCCTTGTGGGAACAGGTTTCCCATATCGCAACTTCGAACAATTGGATAGTTATATGGATTTACTTAAACACCTGTGTATAAGCTCACAAGGTGTTCGTAGTCCAGGATCGGCAGCAACAGATTTAGCTTATGTAGCATGTGGACGATTCGATGCTTTTTATGAATATGGACTTCAAGCGTGGGATGTAGCGGCTGGAGCTTTCTTAGTACAACAAGCTGGTGGTAATGTTTGTGATTTTCTTGGTGAAGATGATTATATCTTTGGGCAAGAAATAATTGCAAGTAATTCGTTAAATTTCGCCGAATTTAAAGCTTGCATTCAAAAATTCATGCTAAAATGATAACCAATACATACTCATTACAAACTTTCATATGACTCTGATTTTTTCATATTTGGCTTACGCTTTCTTCCGCTTATTAAGTTTCCTACCTTTATGGATCCTTTATATTTTCTCTGATGTTGTTTTCTTTATTATCTATAGAGTTATAGCCTATAGAAAAAAAATAGTTAATGAGAATTTAAGGAAATCATTCCCTGAAAAATCATCTAAGGAAATCAGAAAAATACGTAAAGAGTTTTATCACCATTTTTGTGATTTGTTTATAGAAACCATAAAATTATGGAGCATTAGTGAAGAAGAGATTTTGAGACGTTGCGTATTGAAGAATCCTGATTTTTTTGAACCGTATAAAGCTCAGGGGAAAAGTATAATTGCCGTTACAGGTCATTATGCTAACTGGGAATGGCTATCTTCTTTAGCTCTTCATAATGTTGGGAATTTCCTGCCTATCTACAAACCTTTACACAACAAGGTTATTGATAAAATGTATATTAAAATTCGTGAAAAGCTTGGATCCAAAACTCTTGCAAAAAATGATACCCTACGTACAATGATCAGATATAGAAACCAAGGCGATTTTACTGTCACTGCCTTTATTGGTGATCAAACACCGAATAGAAAGAATCTTCAATATTGGACAAACTTCCTAAATCAAGATACTCCCATTCTACAGGGTGCCGAGCGTATTGCTAAAAAATTAGATCAAGCTGTAGTTTACTGTAAAATGACTAAGATCAAGCGTGGTTATTACGAATATGAGTTCATTCCAATTACAGATAAACCAAAGGAAACGGAAGAAAATGAAATAACAGAGTTACATACACGCATACTTGAAGATATTATCAACAAAAATCCATCCTATTGGTTGTGGTCACACAGAAGATGGAAACACAAGAAGAATTCATAAGTCAGCAAATTCCGCTTATATTTAGCTCACAATTCACATCAAGTACAATACAAAGTCATGAATAAAATAGCAGTCGTAATCCTCAATTGGAATGGTAAGAAATTATTAGAACAATTTCTTCCTTCTGTAACTCAATTTTCGAATAGAGAATGGGCAGAAGTTATTGTGGCTGACAATGCATCTACAGATGATTCCTTATACTTTTTAAAGAGCGAATATCCATCATTAAGAACAATTGTTCTCGATAAAAATCATGGCTTTGCTGATGGTTACAATAAAGCTTTGGATCAACTTGATCATGATTATTTTGTTCTTTTGAATTCAGATGTTGAAGTGAGTGAAAACTGGCTTGACCCTATTTATGAATTATTCGAAAAGGAAGCTGATATTGTAGCCGCTCAACCAAAGATTAAAGCTTATAACAATAAGTCCGAATTCGAATATGCTGGTGCTTCCGGTGGTTATATCGATCATTTAGGTTATCCTTTTTGTAGAGGGCGAGTATTTGATACTATAGAGCCTGATGCAGGACAATACGATCAACTAACTGATGTTATGTGGGCAAGTGGTGCAGCCCTTTTTATTCGATCAGAAATTTATAAAAAAGTAGGTGGACTTGATGGTGACTTCTTTGCACATATGGAAGAAATCGACCTTTGTTGGAGAATCAAGAATAGAGGTTTCCGTATTGTATGTCATCCTGAAAGTGTGGTTTACCATGTAGGTGGAGCAACACTTCCAAATCATAGTTCACGAAAATTACACCTCAATTTCAGAAACAATCTTTTTATGCTTTATAAAAACTTACCTTCTGAAAAATTGCTTACAACAATGTTACTAAGGATGATATTAGATGGAGTAGCTGGTATCAAGTTTCTTGTAAGCCTCGAGTTCGACAATTTTATGGCATTACTAAAAGCTCATTATTCATTCTACTCTAACCTAAATAAAATGAGAGAAAAAAGGAGAGTTTTAAATCCTTTAGCCACAACTGAATTTCATAGAGAAATCTATAAAGGGAGTATTATTGCAGATTACTTTATTCAGAGTAAAAAGAGATTCTCAGATATTACCTTTTAATTAGCGGTAAATTTCAATCCAACTATTGAAACCAATAGCAAGAATAAAAAGAATATACGGGCAAAATGAACACTCTCACCAAAGAGAATAATACCCAGTATAGCTGTAGTGAATGCACCAATTCCTGTCCATACTGCATAAGCGGTTCCGACAGGTAAATTTTTAAGAGCTAAACCTAAAAAATAAAGACTGATCCCCATAGCTATAATCGTAAATACACTTGGCCATAATCGAGTGAAGCCTTGTGTATATTTCAATCCTATTGCCCAAGCCGCTTCAAAAAGCCCTGCAATCAATAAATAAATCCAAGCTATACTCATACCCTATAATTTTTCAATAGCTTTTTCAAGCTTGATTCCTCTTGATCCTTTAATTAAAATATACTTATCCTTTAAATCTAATTTCTCAAGATAAACGATTAGATCATCAACTGTTTCAAAAATTTCAAACTTATAAGTAGATGTCAAATTTGAGAATATATTACCGACTAATAAAGTATCTGAAAGCTCCTTCTTATCTAACAAGTCTAACAAATCCAAATGTTCCTTTTCAGACTCCTCTCCCAACTCTAACATATCTCCTAAAATGAGAAACTTATTCTTCATTTTCATGTCTGAAAAATTCTTTATAGCAGCAGACATACTTGTTGGATTTGCATTATAGGCATCTAAAAACAAAACATTCTTATCCGTTTTCATCAACTGAGAACGATTATTACTCGGAGTATAAGTTTCTAATGCTTCCTTTATTTCAATTTCATCAATTTTAAAATATCGCCCTAGGGTAACAGCTGCCAATACATTTTCAAAATTATAAGCTCCAACCAATTGAGTTTTGATATATAACTTTCCTATTGCAGAACGTAATTCAATAATAAGCTTGGGCTCTGCTTGTAGAAAACGAGCTTTAGAAAATGCCTCATCAGAATTACCATAGAAAACTTTCTTCTGCTTATTCAACATACCTAGCAAATGTTCATTTTCACAATTGACAAATACCTCACCATCATTTGAAAACAAGTAATCATACAGTTCTTTCTTCGTGCTTTTAACCCCTTCAAATGAACCAAAGCCCTCGAGATGAGCTTTACCTACATTTGTTATTAAACCATAGTTAGGTTCTGCTATTTCGCACAACATCTTTATTTCACCAAGGTGATTTGCTCCCATCTCAACAATTCCAAACTCAGTTTCATAATTCATCTCTAAAAGAGTTAATGGAACTCCAATATGATTATTAAAATTACCTTGTGTTGCCGAAGTTCTGAATTTCTTTCTTAAAACCTCATTAACCAGTTCCTTAGTAGTTGTTTTCCCATTAGTCCCTGTAATAGCGAGTATAGGTACCTTAAGTGCTCTTCTATGCTCTCTAGATAAGTCTTGTAAACAAGTTAAAACATCTTCAACTAAAATAAATCTATCATCAATAGCATACTCCTTTTCATCCACTATGGCATAACAGCATCCATTTTCAAGTGTATTCAAGGCAAACTTATTCCCATTAAAATTTTCGCCTTTTAAAGCAAAAAATATGGAGTCTGCAACAACCTTCCTACTATCAGTAATTATAATAGGATGCTTTTGGAATAAGGTGTAAATCTCTGAAATCTTCATAGAATGAGCTTGTAATTGAACTAGCGAATTTAAAAAAAATACAAGAAAAAACCCCATCGTTTATCACGATGGGGTGAATCTTATATAAAAACATATAATCTATTTTCCTTCTACTGGAGATCCTACGTGTGTCATTGCACAACGGAAACCAATATCGTCTCTAGAACTCTTCTGATCTAAGAAACGACGAGCCCCTGGAGATAACCAGAATACTCTATCTTTCCATGATCCTCCTTTATATACCCGAGCTTCATCATTAATTAATGTATTGTAATTATTCCCGTCTGCCCCTTGTGCATTTAAATACATTAAGGAAGAACCTTTAGAGCGAAGCTCATCATTCGTCCATTCTGTTTCAGCAACAACACTTGAAGCTAAATCACCATCTCTATTGTTTCTATTATCAGCAGTTCTATAGTTTACTCTATTAACCAATTCTTCATCTTTCTGAGAACGGTAACGAATACGACCTAAACTATCTTTTTCTGCAACATTACCTTCTTCATCAAGTAATGGCGTTGTGAAAACATTACCTCTATAAGGGTTGAATTCAGCAACATCATACGATGACATAGGACGATAAACATCCGCTACCCACTCGTTTACATTACCTGCCATACAGAACAATCCAAAATCATTAGGCCAATACGACACAACAGGAACAGTAATATCACCTGCATCATTAAGAGCACCTGCAGATCCCATAAAATCACCTTTACCTCTTGAAAAGTTAGCCATCATTTTACCACGGTGTTTCTTATCATCATTTCGAACCCAGTGACCATTCCAAGGATACATTTTTTTGTCTCCAATACGCTCATCGGTTGAATTCCCAACAGTTGCTAGAGCAGCATACTCCCACTCCGCCTCAGATGGCAATCTGTACTTTGGTAATAAAATCCCATCAGACCATCTTACGCGACGTTCTTCATTGTCAGGATTTAAATCTGTAAGATTTGTACCAACAACACCTTCGTATTGCCCATTCAAATAAGCTTGCGTATTGAAGTTATTCTCATTACGTTGATCTGGGTTCTCTTTCAATATGCCCTTCTCAATTAGTATTCTCTCATTTACACGATCGGTACGCCACTCACAAAAGTCAGAAGCTTGTTCCCAAGAAACACCAACTACTGGATATTCCGAATAAGCTTTATGACGTAAGTAATTATTCACATATGGCTCATTGTAAGCCAACTCTGATCGCCAAACCATAGTATCTGGTAATGCTTTTTTATAAACCTCTGGATAATCTACAAAAACTCGTTTTGTCCAATGTAGATATTCTCTATAGTCTACATTTCGTACCTCAGTCTTATCGATATAAAAAGATGGAATAGTAACACGACGTGGCATATTATTCCATTCGAACATCACATCATCCTGTGTACGTCCCAAAACAAAAGTTCCTCCTTCAATGAATACTAAACCGGGTCCTGTCTTTTGCATATACCCTTGTTTGTATTCAAATCCTCCGTTCTCAGGTTCATTATATGCCCAACCCGTAGTAGACGAACGTTCTTCCTTACCTACAATATTTTTCACCTTTGAACAAGATGAAAAAAGTAATAAGGTAATTGCGAAAGCAGAAAATAATAAATTCGATTTCATATGATTAAATTTTCTTTTTACTTCTATATTTTCCCAAATAAAAATGGGGTTAAGTACAATTTTAAATAAAAGACAACCTCACGAACACGATAATTAAAGATCATCTAGTTAACAACACAAACACCTGCAACTTTCAGACCTATTGAACAATGCACGTGTAAAAGATTCTAATTTACCGTTTTTTTTCAACTAATAACAATTTGAAGAAAGGAAGTTTAAAACAGTTTCAATTTCTTCAATAGTTAAAGGAAACCAAACTTTAGTCAAAAAAAAGGCACTCTTCACCCAACAAATATAACTAAAACTAAATAGAACTTATTGTATAGAATTTTACTTTTTTTACACTTTTCATTCACTATCACTCATTTTACCTAAATACTTATCGTTAATTACCTTCTAAGATCAACTAAAACTTGAACTTTCTTTTACCTCTATATAATTACATCGTAGGTAATATTATTTCTTCATCTAAATTATGAATATCTTCACAGTCTGTATTCCGATTATATTATTGATTACAATAACTACTCTATAAAATATATCAATGCGAAAGCTTCTTATACTTACCCTATTCATTATTTCTCATTCTTCGTTTGCTCAAAACCCGCAAAATTTCGAGCTTAAATGGTCTACTTCTGATATTTTCTCTCCTAATGGTAAAGCAAGTAAAACACTTGCTTTTGATGGAGCCAATATTGAAGAGAGCTCAAACTTCCTACCTTACTTTTCTAGAAACATAAAGGTTCCTAATATTCAAGAGGCTTATTTGGTTTCTCTTAGCAAGAGCATATATGAAACTCTTTCTCAAGAAGAAATTGCTCTAATAGATCCTTCGCAAATCACTTCTCAATTAAATTTTCAACTAAAAAAAGCAGGAATTCGTAAACAAGCTTTCCTACAAGTTACCTTTATTCCTATTAGAAAAAACCCATCAAATGGAAATCTTGAGAAACTGATTAGTTTCGAAATTAAGCTTATCTCACAAGGCATAAAACAAGAACAGAAACGAAATACAAAAACTACCTACACGAGCCAGTCGGTATTATCTAGTGGCAAATGGGTGAAAATAAGTGTAGACACAACCGCCATTCATAAAATCACCTACAAACAACTTCTTGATATGGGTATAAATAATCCTGCCAATATTCGAGTTTATGGAACCGGAGGCAGTATGCTTTCAAAAATGAATAGTGACTTTAGACCTGATGATCTCGTATTGAATCGTATTTATCTCTCGAAAGGAAGTGATGACATATTCAACTCAGGTGATTACATGCTTTTTTACGCTAAAGGTCCACGCTCTTGGCGATATGATAACGAAACTGATGAATTTGTTCACGAAAACCATCTATATAGCAATACTTCTCATTACTTCCTGACTTCTGACAAAACAGCTTCACCACAAATCTCGAAGATCAATAATGAAACAAATCCAAACATTACAGTCAACAATTTTGATGCTTATAGAGTTGTCGACCTCGACAAAAAAAATCTACTTAGATCTGGACAATTGTGGTTTGGCCAGGTATTCGATATCACAACAAGCTATTCCTTGCCTTTTACTTTCAAGAATCTGAATACCAATAAAAATATTAGCATTAATACGCATGTAGCAGGTCGATCTTCATCAGATTCAAAATTTATTATTAGCTCCGAAAATAAAAATATAGGTGAAATTAATATTCCATCCGTCAATACAAGTAGCTATACGGCTACCTATGCTGCACAAATAAGAGAGAGATTCTCTGATTTTAAATCGACAGAGGATCAATTCAATATTAAAATTGAATATGAAAAAGGCTCTGCTTCATCAATTGGATGGTTAGACTACATGAGGTTGAACGCAAGGTGTCAGCTTAAATTTGAGGGTGAGCAATTAGCTTTTCGAGATAAAAAATCTGTGGGAATAGGGAACATTGCAAACTTCAAATTGGAGAACGCAAGTTCGAATACGATGGTTTGGGATGTGACAAAACCATCACAAGTGAAACAAATTATAACTGAACTTGTTGGTAATACGGCAAATATAAATGTTCCTCACAACGAATTGAAAGAACTAATAGCCTTCGATTTAAATTCTGACTTCCAAAATCCAAAATTTGTTGAGACAGTCCAAAATCAAAACCTGCACGGTCTTTCTTCTAGCGATTTAATCATAGTAAGTCATCCTGATTTTCTATCATATGCAAATCAACTTGCTGATTTTCACAAAACTCATGATCAACTTAAAGTAACATTAGTCAGCACTGAGAGTATCTACAATGAGTTTTCATCAGGAACTGTGGACGTATCAGCAATTCGAAACTTTGTAAAGATGTTTTATGATAGAGCATTAACAGAAGAAGAAATACCTAAATACCTTCTTCTCTTTGGCGATGGCTCCTATGATAACAAATTAATTAGCACATATAACACAAATAAGATTCCAACATACCAATCCGTTTATTCACTATCGCCAACTCAATCATTTGTTACCGATGATTTTTTTGGCTTACTAGACGACAATGAGGGTAAGGCCTCTGGATTGGTTGATATTGGCATAGGACGATTACCTGTCAACTCAACAGAACAAGCTCAGGTTGTAACATCAAAAATTCTAAGCTACAACAAGAGTGAGAGTTTAGGAAAATGGCAAACCTCGCTTTCTTTTATTGGAGATGATGAAGATAATAACATTCACATGCGAGATGCCAACAGGTTGGCTATTCAGATTGAAGGCAGTAATCCTGAATATAGGATTCATCGTATATTTTTAGATGATTTCATACAAGTAAGCACATCCGCTGGAGACAGATACCCCGAAGTAAATAGAAAGATTAAAGATAATATCAACAAAGGATGCTTAATCATCAATTATACTGGGCATGGAAATGAAAATGGCTTAGCTCAAGAAAGAATAATGATGCTTGAAGATATTGATTCATGGCAAAATGAGAACCGTCTACCTCTATTTATGACGGCTACTTGCGAGTTCAGTCGATTTGATCAGTATGAGAAAATATCAGGTGGTGAGAGAGTCCTTTTGAGAGATAATGGTGGTGGAATTGGCTTATTCACGACAACTCGTTTGGTTTATTCAACGCCGAATTTTTATTTAAATCAGAATTTCTACAATCATGTATTCTCAACTGATAGCAATGATGAGAGTTTACGTTTAGGTGATATTATGAGGCTAACAAAAAATTCAAGCGGTTCTAGTAACAACAAACGAAACTTCACTCTACTAGGAGATCCAGCTTTAAAACTTAATTACCCAAACGAAAATATCACAAGTCTTAAACTTAACGATGTTAATATTAATGAGTTTCCAGATACACTTAAAGCGTATCGTAAAATCACAATTTCTGGCCAAATTGAAGACATAAATTCACAAAAGCTAAATCAATTCAATGGAACATTATACCCAATAGTATTCGATAAACTATCAGATAAAACAACATTAGGGAATGATGAATCGCCATTTGAATATCAAGAACAAAACAATGTCCTATATTCAGGAAAGGCAAGTATTAATAATGGTGAATTCAGATTTAGCTTTCTTGTTCCAAAAGATATCAACTATGAATACGGTAATGGGAAAATTCTCTACTACGCAAAGAATAATACCAATACAGCAAAAGGATATACTGATAATATTATTGTAGGCGGATCTGATATTAATAATTTAAACGATAAGATTGGTCCTGAAATTGAGCTTTACATGAATGATGAACAATTTGTGAACGGTGGTGCCACCAATGAATCTCCACTCTTACTGGCTTTAGTTCAGGATTCAAGTGGAATCAATACGCTTGGAACAAATTCTATGCATAATATTATTGCAACAATTGATCAAGATACTGACAAGAGCATCGAACTTAACGATCATTATCAAGCTGAGATTGATAGCTACCAGAAAGGTCAAATTACTTATCAACTCTCAAAGCTTGAAGAAGGTGAACATCAACTTAATTTGAAAATTTGGGATAACTTAAATAATCCCTCAGAAAGTGAAATTGATTTCATTGTTGCTAAAGATGCCAAACTCGCAATAAAACACTTACTTAATTATCCTAATCCGTTTACAACCAATACGGGCTTCTATTTTGAACACAATCAAGCTAGTGGCGAAATTGAAGTTTTAATTCAGATATTAACTGTTTCGGGTAAGCTCGTAAAAACACTTGAAACATCAATGAACTCATCTGGCTTCAGAATCGGCCCAATCAACTGGGATGGGAAAGATGACTTTGGTGACTCAATTGGTCGAGGTGTATACTTTTACAGACTTAAACTAAGAACTGAGGATGGGAAAATTGCGACTAAATTCCAAAAATTAGTCATACTTAAGTAATAAAAATACTGTTTTGAAGTTATTATAATATATTTGCAGATAGAATCAATTTCAATGTTATGAATATTCAAAAATTATTAACTAGATCACTTTGTGTTCTACCTCTTTTTGCCTTTTTAAGTAAATCTCAAGCCCAAAAAATATCACCGATTGGTGCTAATTACATCTCAACAGCAGTTCCTTTTTTATCTGTTGTTCCAGATTCTCGTGCTGGTGGTATGGGAAATACTGGTGTTGCTACTAGCCCCGATCATAATTCAATGTTTTGGAATGCGGCAAAATACAGCTTTACCAAAAGCGAAGCAGGAATAAGTGCTTCATATACGCCATGGTTAAGAAAAGTAATCGACGATATGAGCGTATCGTATCTTTCAGGATATTACAGTCTTGATAAAAATCAAACTATTGCTGCATCCTTTAGATATTTTTCCCTAGGAGAAATCTTTTTTCAGGAAACTGAGAATGAAACAGCAATTAAAAAGAACCCATACGAACTTGCCTTCGATGTTGCGTACTCACGAAAATTAGGCAATAACTTTTCTGGAGCAATCGCATTCAGATATATCTTCTCAGACATTTCTCAAGGTGGTTATAATAACGTATCAAAATCTGCTAATTCATTTGCTGCCGATTTATCAGTATATCATCGAAAAGAATACGGCTCATCTCACAATCCATCTGTATGGTCGTGGGGAGTAAACATTTCTAATATTGGTTCAAAAATTAATTATTCGGATGATAGTGAGAAAGAGTTTATTCCAACAAACCTAAGGCTTGGTTCAGCTTATAAACATCAACTAGACCAATACAATTCTATTACAGTTTCATTAGATATAAACAAATTGCTTGTTCCTAGTTCTTCAGGAAGAAAGATTGAAGATAATAATGACGACTTATCATCAAACAAAAATGACAAAAGTGTTATGTCAGGTATTTTTAACTCTTTCTCCGATGCTCCAGGTGGTATGAGCGAAGAGTTTAAAGAAATAACATGGAGCTTAGGTATAGAGTATTGGTACCAGAATCAATTTGCAATTCGTACTGGTTATTTCCATGAAAACGAAGACAAAGGGAATCGTAAATTCTACACTGCTGGAGTTGGTGTAAAACTAAGTATGTTCGATCTAGATTTTTCGTACTTAATTCCATCAAGTCAGAACAATCCTCTACAAAACACATTGCGCGTTTCAATTTCTGCAAACCTTGATTTGAAATCGAACAGAAGATAAACTAAAAAATATATACCTTTAAAATCCTCATTCGTAGTGAGGATTTTTTTGTATTAATACATTTCAAAATAAAGAAAATGAAAATTAGAGTTGGATTTGGATACGATGTGCACCAGTTAGCAGAAGGTGAAGAATTTTGGCTTGGAGGTATTCAGTTAGATCATCATAAAGGAAGTGTTGGACATTCTGATGGTGATGTCTTAATTCATGCCATTTGCGATGCCTTACTTGGTGCTGCAAATATGAGGGATATTGGTTTTCACTTTCCTGATACTTCAGATGAACTAAAAGGAATTGACAGTAAAATCTTACTTGAAAAAACCGTCGAAATAATCGCAACTAAAGGTTTTACTATTGGTAATATCGATTCAACTATCGCCCTACAAAAACCAAAAATTAAGCCACACATTCTAACGATGCAAGAAACCCTAGCTAAAGTTATGGGAATCGATATTGAAGATCTTGCTATAAAAGCCACAACAACCGAAAAACTAGGCTTTGAAGGGACAGAAGATGGCGTATCAGCTTATGCGACAGTATTGATTGAGAAGAGATAAAATTTTCTATTTTTTAAATAATTAACAATCAGTTTATTCAACTTATGCTAAATGTTTTGTATATTCAAGTAGAAACAGAATACAAACCTTTAAGCTTCCAAGATGAAAACAACTTTGGTTATTGGCGCTAGCACAAATACAGAACGCTATTCAAACAAATGCATCAAACTTTTAACAGAGCACAAGATAAAAACCTTTGCTATTGGTAATAAAGAAGGAACTGCATACACGATAAATATTCAAACAGGCTTTCCGCATTTTACAAATATTAATACGGTTGCCATATATCTTTCACCAAAGAATCAAGAGGGTTATTACGATTATTTAATCAGCCTAAAACCTCAGCGTATCATATTTCCTCCTGGAACAGAGAATCCTGACTTTGAGATTAAAGCTCGTGCAAATGGTATCATTACTGAACAAGCTTGTCCCTTAGTCATGCTCAATGTAGGAACATACTAGACAAATCTCAAAACATTAAGTTATAAGGACGTTCCAAGCTTTCATCTAGTTCTTGCAAACTGATAGAGCGAGATCGTCTAATATATTCTTGTCCATTTAAATAAATAATAAAACTAGGATTTGTATAAAAACCCAACTGAGCTGCGATATCGGGATGTGCGGCTGTGTCCACTTGGCAAGCTATAATTTTAGAATATTTATCCGCCAACATACGCATCAATTTTGGTTTCAAAACCTGACATACACCACAGTTTGGCGATGATAAATAGACAAAAAAAGAAGCTTCTTCTTCTTTCATTTTTTCTATCTCATTTAAAGATTGAATTTGCATATAGCTGGTTTATGAAATGAAAGATTTAGCCTTCCACTTCTGTAGAGTTTTAAATTAATTATTCCAAAATTACAACTTTGTGGCAATTATCCTCATCGATACGTTCTTTATAAAAGAATACCAAATCTCCTAAAACATCATTACGTTCTGCCAGCCTGTCATTACACCTACGTGTTTTGGCCATTTATCCTCATAGGCACACATTTTGCCGAATATCTGAAAGAACAACTTCTATTTCATAGAAATAGTGTAGTTTCATGTGGTCTTTCTAAGTAAAAGATCACATTTTTAAAATTTGAATAAACAAGAGTAAATTATAAAATAAAACACATGAAGAAATCAGTCATTATCCTAATCGTTATAGCAGTTATAGCTATATGGGGAATAAGTAAATCAGTAGGCTTTAAGAATAATATGGTTACCATGGACGAGAACGTAAATGGACAATGGGCACAAGTAGAAAATGTTTACCAACGTAGAGCAGATTTAATTCCTAATCTAGTAAATACCGTAAAGGGTTATGCTGAACATGAGAAATCAACACTTACTGGTGTGATTGAAGCACGTGCAAAAGCAACTTCGGTGAATATCACTCCTGGAAATCTTAATGCTGCTTCAATGAAACAATTTCAAGCTGCTCAGGACGGGCTAGGCTCTGCTTTATCTCGCTTGATGGTTAGTGTTGAACGTTATCCTGAGCTTAAAGCGAACCAGAATTTCATGAATCTTCAAGCACAATTGGAAGGAACTGAAAATCGTATTACCGTAGAACGTAAAAAATTCAACGAGTCAGCAAAGCTGTATAATATCTACATCCAAAAATTCCCTAACTCATTTTTTGCAGGATTCTACGATTACGATAAGAAAGCCTATTTTGAAGCTACTAAAGGCTCAAACAAAGCACCTGAAGTTAAGTTTTAGAACTCATAAGTTAGATCCAATATTATGACGATTGTGAAATCATATTTCTAGATCCTCATAAAGAATCATTCACATCTAATACTAAAGACATGAAATCAGCTGCTGATTTTTTTAATAAAGAAGACCAAATAGCAATAAAACAAGCCATTGAAGAGGCCGAAACAAATACCTCTGGCGAAATTCGTATTCACATCGAGAATAAATGTCCTGATGATGTAATGGATAGAGCTGCTTTTCTTTTTGCAAAATTAGAAATGCACAAAACTCAACTGAGAAATGGCGTTCTATTTTATCTAGCTATTCACGATCAAAAATTTGCAATTTTAGGTGATGCTGGAATTAATGCAAAAGTCCCAGAATCATTTTGGAATCAAACAAACGAAGAAACACTAGGCTACTTTAAACAAGGAGAGTTTGCAAAAGGGCTTTCAGAAGGAATTAAGATGGCTGGACAACAATTAAAAACACATTTCCCATATCAAGAGGATGATGTAAATGAGTTAAGTGATGACATCTCATTTGGAGATAACTAAAATGAAAACAATGAGATATTTAAAACACATACTATTAATACTAGCCATAGCCCTTTCTGGTTTTACACAAGCACAAGAAATTCCTGATAGACCTAAGCAACAAGTATTAGTTAATGATTTTGCAAATGTACTTTCTAAATCAGAAGGTAATGCTTTAGAAAAAAAGCTACTCGATTTCTATGCAAATACAGGTAATCAGATTGCTCTTGTTACGGTAAAGAGTTTAAATGGATCTGACGCTTCTAGTTTTGCTTATGAGATAGGTGAAAAATGGCAAGTTGGTAAAAAAGGTTTTGATAATGGAATTGTGATCCTTTTTAAACCTAAAACTCGCGATAGCAGAGGTCAAGTATTTATCGCAACTGGATACGGACTAGAAGGAGCGATTCCTGATGCCACGGCCAAAGAAATTGTGAGTAATGAAATGATTCCTTATTTCAAACAAGGTCGAATCTATGAAGGTATTAATCAGGCTAGCTCTGTATTAATGGGTTTAGCCAAGGGAGAATTTAATCACCAGCAATATGCGAAACAACGTGGTGGTTCTAGTAAAGGAGGAGCCTTTGGTTTTCTAATTCCTCTTTTCATTATTCTTATCTTTTCATTCATAGGACGTTCTAAATCTAGAGGACAACATACTATGGGTAGTTCTGGAAGTAGTCTTCCATTTTGGATGCTATTAGGAATGATGGGTTCTGGTTCACGCGGTAGTTCATTCAACGATTTTTCTTCTGGATCTGGTGGATTTGGTGGAGGAAGTAGTTTTGGTGGATTCGGTGGCGGAAGCTTTGGCGGCGGCGGTGCCGGTGGATCTTGGTAATTTAACTGAAAATTGCTTCTTTAATTATTAATAAGCATGTAAATTATATATTTACATGCTTTTTTTATACATTTCAACCTATGAGACAATTTCTAATTCAAATCAGTTTTGTACTACTTGCAAGTTACACATCACTTATTGCACAAGAAACAAACGATACAATTCCCTTACAGGATACTATCATCAGTCATGCGGATTCAATTAAGGAACTAACTGATGAAAAACTTGTAAGCATTATTGGAGTTGGAGATATCATGTTAGGAACGAACTTTCCACATCCTAAATATATGCCACCTCAGAATGGAGACAATCTAATGAAAGGCCTATACCCTCTTATTAGTGAGGCAAGCATTAGTTTTGGAAACTTAGAAGGTGCTTTTTCAGATTCACTTCCAGTTACAAAAAGATGTCAGGATACGGCTAATTGCTATGCTTTTAGAAGTCCAGATTTTCTGTTTAAGCATATTGCTGATGCAGGTTTTGATGTTTTAAGCATGGCTAATAATCACTCTGGAGATCTCGGCGTTCCTGGCAGATTAAACACCATTGAACAGATTGAGAACCATGGTTTAAATCATGTAGGCTTACTAGAATATCCTAGCATTGTTATAGAGCGGGAAGGTGTGAAGTTTGGATTTTGTGCATTTGCTCCTATAAAAGGAACTTGTGATATAAACGATTTAGAAGAAGCTGAGCGGATTGTAAGCTCATTAAGCGATAGATGTGATATCACAGTCGTTTCTTTCCATGGTGGTGCCGAAGGATCAAAATATGAACACATAACCCGAGAACGAGAAATCTTTTTGGGTGAAGACAGAGGTAATGTGTATGAATTTGCTCGTAAAATGATTGATGCCGGTGCGGATGTCATCTTTGGACATGGACCTCATGTACTAAGAGCCGTTGATCTTTATAAAGATCGCCTTATCATCTATAGCTTAGGTAACTTTTGCACCTATAGTCGAATGAAAGTATCAGGCATTAATGGCTTAGCTCCTATCTTAAAAGTATTCACAAACAAAAAAGGTGAGTTTAAAAAAGCTGAGATTATTTCATGCAAGCAAATCAAAGGTTTAGGTACACGAATTGACAAGCTAAATAAAGCTGCCCTAAAGTTACAAGAGTTAACTTTGAGTGATATTCCTGAAGCTAAATTAAAAATTAACAGCAAAGGCTTAATTACGCCAACAGAATAAATCTCGTTATAAAATCTAGCATACAAAAAAGGCCGTCGAAATTCGACGGCCTTTGTAATATCTAAAGTAAAGATTACACTTTTGTTTTACGAGTTCTTCTCTTTGGCTTAGCTTCTGCAATTTCAATATCAGCTTTCTCAAGACTGTTATCGTAATCAACGATATAACGGTCAACCAATACACGTCCACAATATTCACAAACGATAATTTTCTTACGAGTACGAATATCCATCTGACGTTGAGGTGGAATCTTGTTAAAACAACCGCCACAAGCATCACGCTCAACAGTAACTACTGCTAGTCCGTTACGAGCATTACCACGAATACGAGTGTAAGCATTAATTAAACGATCCTCAATTTTTGTTTTGTATTCTGCTGATTTTGTAGTCAGCTTATCTTCTTCAAGCTGAGTTTCAGAAACAATAGCATCAAGTTCACTTTTCTTAGCTTCAAGGTCAATCTTCTTATCTGCTAATACAGCATCTGATTTTTCAATCTGAACTTTCTTACTAGAAACCTCTACTGTGAATTCTTTGATACGCTTCTCGCATAACTCAATTTCAAGCTTTTGAAATTCAACTTCTTTAGAGATAGAGTCAAATTCACGATTATTTCGAACGTTAGACTGTTGAGCCTCGTATTTTTTAATCAATAAATCAGCTTCTTTTATCTCTTGTTTCTTCTTAGTGATTGTGTCACCAAGTCCACTAACTTCAGTATTAAGATTACTAATCCTGGTGTCAAGCCCCACAATTTCATCTTCCAAATCCTGAACTTCTAAAGGAAGTTCTCCTCTTAGCGTTTTAATTCTGTCAACCTCAGCATCAATACTTTGCATTTCGTATAGTGCACGCAATTTTTCTTCAACTGAAATATCCTTTAAATCTGCAGCTTTTGGATTTTGTGTTGTCATATGTTTACAAATAATTTATTGGATTTGAATTTATCTCTGAGATACGAACCGCAAAGTTAGGGAATTTTTTTGTAACTATCTCATAAAAAATTTCCCTAGTAAACTGTTCACTTTCATAATGTCCGATATCAGCAATAATTATCTTTCCTTCGGCATCGAAAAACTCGTGATATTTAAAATCTCCACTTATATATATGTCAGCTTTTGAAGCCTTAGCTTTTCTTAGTAAGAAACTTCCACTGCCACCGCAAAGTGCTACTTTTCTAATTTTGTCTTTTATAATTGGCGTATGACGAATAGCTCCACAATGGAACAAATCTTTCAACTTATTCATAAACTCAATACTATCCATTGGTGTTTCTAGTTCACCAATCATACCCAAGCCAACTTGAGGGTTTTTATTCTCTAAAGAATAAATGTCATAAGCAACCTCTTCGTAAGGATGTGCGCGTAACAAAGCACTAATAACTTTTCCTTGCAAATGCTTTGGGAAAATCGTCTCTATTCGAGTCTCTGATTCATAATGCAACTCACCTACCTTGCCAACATATGGCGTAGCCGAATCGTTAGCTTTAAAAGTACCTTCTCCATTTGCATTAAAACTGCAAGAATCATAGTTACCTATTCGACCCGCTCCAGATTCAAACAAAGAAGCACGAACCTCTTCTGCTTTATCGGATGGTACATATGTTACTAATTTCTTTAAATCCTCACTTACAGGGTCTAAAACCTTCCTGTTTACAAGGCCTAACACATCACACATTTTATCACTCACTCCTCCTTTTACAGAGTCCAAATTGGTATGAGCAGAGTAAATAGCAATATTATTTTGAATGGCTAACATTACGGTACGTTCTACGTAATTGTTACCATTAAAACGTTTCAATCCTTTAAAAACAATTGGATGATGTGATATAATAAGATTTAATCCTTTTTCTATAGCTTCCTCGACAACTTCTTCTACAACATCTAAACAGATTAGTGCGCCAGTTAATTCCAAATCATATCGCCCGACAATAAGACCTGCATTGTCATAAGATTCCTGATAAGACAAAGGTGCTATATCTTCTATTGCAGCTACTATATCTTTTACTTTCAAATCAATAAAATTTAGAGGTTATATTCCAGACATGGAATTTTAGATATTTTCTTTCATCTCTATAAGAAGAGCCTTAATATCCTTAAGCCTTGATACCACTTCGAAATTATTCTGAGTATCTTCTTTATTTTCCTTCAATTTCAACTTAGCACCATTAAGAGTCATTCCTCTTTCTTTTACTAGGTGATAAATTAGGTGGAAATTATCGATATCAGCCTTGGTAAAAAAACGATTACCTTTTTTATTCTTCTTTGGCTTAATAATATCAAACTCTTTCTCCCAATAACGGATATGAGAGGTATTCACCGAAAACATTTCGGCAACTTCTCCAATGGAGTAGTAGAGTTTTTCTATTTTCGTTTCTCGATATGGCACAGCAGACTCGTTTTCAAACAGTATGACAGGAGCTTAAATTTATAAGCTTAGACTAAATTAACAAAAAAGTGACACGAAGTTAAATTTTTCGTGCCACTTTTTTATGTTTGCCAAAATCTTTTTGGTGAATCTAATCCATTGTTTGACCAGTGTTAGCTGCAAAGGCTACCATACGGTCATATTCATCTGCGCTTAGGTCGTTGAAATAATAATTTATAGGATTCAGGTGTTTCCCCGATTTTCTAATTTCATAGTGTAAGTGGGGTCCTGTAGATTTACCTGTATTTCCTAAAAAGGCAATCACCTCTCCTCGTTTCACTTTTTGTCCTCGCTTCACATTATACCCATTTAAGTGAGCATATAAAGTTGTGTAGCCATAACCGTGATCTAAAATCACTGTTTTACCATATCCTCGCATTTTACTTACTTTCTTAACTACTGCATCACCTGTAGCATAAAGAGGTGTACCAGTCTTTCCAGTAAAATCCATTCCATCATGAAATTTACGTGTTTTATAAATAGGGTGAACTCGCCATCCGTAACCAGCCGAAATTCGATTAAAATCTTTAATCGCAATTGGCATAATAGCTGGAATAGCTGCTAAGAGTTTAAACTTATTTTTAACCATCAGCTCAACATCGTCATACGACTTAGTCTGAACGTATATTGATTTTGATAGTTGATCTAACTTCTTTGATGTAGAGATTACAAGATCTGCATTCTCCAAATTCTCAAGATTTTCATAGCGATTTACACCACCAAATCCTGCTTTTCTAATATTATTATGAATTGGTTCTGCTTCGAAAATAACACGATAAATATTGTCATCGCGCTGTTCCAAATCTCCTAAAACAACCCGTGCTTTATTAAGGTCATCATTTAGCCTTTCGAAATGAGAGAGTAATTCTTGGTTTTCACGCTCGAGTGAACGTTCCTTTGGAGATCCAAAGGAATTGAATAGAATGACGACCATTATAACAGCAAGTACTAGACTCGAAGCTATATGTTTTAAAAAATCTAATGCTCGAGTCTTAAAGCTAACTTCAACTTCTTCGTAACTAATAGACTCAGGATTAAACTGATATTTAGTTTTTGCCATGGATCAATATTCAATTTATTTTTTCAGAAAAACTTACATTTTTCTTCACGCATGTGAGCAAAATTAAGGAAATAATCTAACTTTGCAAGCTAAGTATCAAAATCTCATTGATTTAAAACATAATACAATATGAATTCTAGCGAGATCAGACAAACCTTTTTGGATTTCTTTGAATCCAAACAACATAAAATTGAATCATCAGCAGCAATGGTGATTAAAGATGACCCTACATTAATGTTCACCAATGCTGGGATGAACCAGTTTAAGGATATTTTTCTGGGTAACTCTCCTATTAAATACAAGAGAATTACGAACTCCCAAAAATGTTTGCGAGTATCTGGAAAGCACAACGACTTGGAAGAGGTAGGTCATGACACCTATCACCACACCATGTTCGAAATGTTAGGAAACTGGTCTTTTGGTGATTACTTCAAACAAGAGGCTATTGATTGGGCCTGGGAACTATTGGTAGATGTATTAAAACTTCCTACTGATCGTTTATACGCTAGTGTTTTTGAAGGTAGCGAAGATGATAAGATGGAGCGTGATAATGAAGCTGCAGGTTATTGGGAGAAATACCTTCCCGTAAATCACATCATCAATGGAAATAAGAAAGATAATTTCTGGGAGATGGGTGATGTTGGTCCTTGTGGTCCTTGTTCGGAAATTCATATCGACCTTAGAACTGAAGAAGAAAGAAAACTTGTTGATGGAAGAGATCTTATTAATATGGATCACCCACAGGTTGTTGAAATTTGGAACTTGGTTTTCATGCAATTCAACCGTAAGGCAAATGGTTCATTAGAAGCATTACCTCATCAGCATGTTGATACAGGAATGGGATTCGAGCGTCTTTGTATGGCAATGCAGAACAAGCAGTCGAACTACGACACTGACGTTTTCCAGCCAATCATTCAGGCTATTGCTAAGATGTGTGGTAAGACTTATGGCAAAAACGAAGAAGTTGATATCGCTTTGCGTGTAATTGCGGACCACATTAGAACAATTTCATTTGCAATTACTGATGGTCAATTACCTTCGAATAATAAAGCTGGATATGTAATCCGTCGAATTCTTCGTCGTGCTGTACGTTATGGCTATACTTTTCTTGATTTGAAAGATCCTTTCATGTACCGTTTGGTTGAGGTTCTTATCGAGGTAATGGGACAACATTTCCCAGAGCTAATTAAGCAAAGAGATCTTATAGAGAAAGTAGTTAAGGAAGAAGAAAACTCTTTCTTAAGAACTTTAGCTAACGGTATTAAATTACTTGATCAGATTATTGAAAAAACAAAAGCTGACGACTTTAAAGTCGTTCAAGGTAAAGTTGCTTTTGAACTTTACGATACATACGGTTTCCCATTAGATTTAACTGAATTGATTCTTAAAGAGAACGACCTGGTCGTAAATCGAAGAGAATTTAACGAAGCGATGGAAGCTCAGAAAAACCGTTCACGTTCGGCTACAGCAATGGAAACTGGCGATTGGATCGAGATTCTAAAAGATGATAAAGAAGAATTTGTAGGTTACGATTATTTATCGACTGATGTAAAAATCACTCGCTACCGTAAAATGAATATCAAAGGGAAAGATTTATTCCAATTGGTATTCAACATCACCCCTTTCTATGGAGAGAGTGGTGGACAAGTTGGTGATACGGGTTATATCGAAGCCAATGGCGAGAAAATTTCTATCACAGATACAAAGAAAGAAACGGGTTTAATTATCCATATCACAGACGAATTACCTAGCGATCCGACTCTAATTTTTAAAGCCGTTGTAAACGCAAGGGAACGTCAATTAATTGCAAATAACCATACAGCTACTCATCTATTGCATGCTGCGCTTCGCGAAGTATTGGGTGATCATGTTGAGCAAAAAGGTTCTTTAGTTAATACAGATCATTTGCGTTTTGACTTTGCTCACTTCCAAAAGTTGAGTGAAGAGGAAATTGCTAAGGTTGAAGAAATCGTGAATCTAAAGATTCGTGAGAATGCAACTACAGAAATCAAAAATGGAATTCCTATGCAGGAAGCTGTTGATTTAGGTGCAATGGCATTATTCGGTGAGAAATATGGCGACTTGGTTCGTGTTGTTAAACTAAACGAGTCGGTTGAGCTTTGTGGTGGCACTCACGTTAAGGCTACTGGTCAGATTGGCTTATTCAAGTTTACTTCAGAAGGCGCTATTTCGGCAGGTGTTCGTCGTATCGAAGCAATTACAGCTGATAAAGCTGAGAAGTATATCAACGATAAGCTAAACACACTTAAAGAGATTGAGCGCACTTTTAAGTCGAATCAAAATCTTCTTAAAAATATAGAAGGTCTTATTTCGGAGAATTCTGAGATGAAAAAAGGCCTTGAAGCTTTCCAAAAGGATCAACTAAAGGTTGTGAAGAATGCTTTAAAATCTGAGATATCAGAAACTAAAGGAGTGAATTTCATCAGCAAAAAGATGAATGTGAAATCTGCAGGTGATATTAAGGACATTGCTTTCTCTCTTAAAGCTGAAGTTGAAAACTTAGTGTTTATTGCTGGTGCTGATCTTGGTGGAAAAGCCAATCTGACTATCATGTTCTCTGATAACTTAGTTAAGGAATATGATTTGAATGCTGGAGCAATTGTTCGTGAAGCAGCTAAAGAAATTAAAGGTGGTGGCGGTGGCCAGGCATTCTTTGCTTCTGCAGGTGGTAAAGATCCACAAGGTATCGATGCGGCAATCAGCACAGCTAAGAAAATGATTCTACACAAAATTGAAGGCTAAATAAAGCTTACAGTTTTAGATATATAAAAAGCGACTGCCCTTGGGTAGTCGCTTTTGTATTCTGCAATATATAACTCTAAATAAGCATGTCTTTATACTTTTATATAAGTAGCAAGCTTTGCTTGTATGATTCCCAGTTCATCATTCAGAACTCCACTGTTAAGGCTTCCTGAAAACTCAACAAAATTTACACTCTTAATAAAGTTATCTTGAGTTTCGACATTTACCTCATACCAATTACAATTATTCGTCTCCCGACGAATTGGAATATTTATAGTATTATTAGGTATTGAATGATTAGACACTGTATGACTATCAAAACTGATACTTTTAGCTAAATACAATCCAACCCCCATCAAATCTAAAAGAGACCTACTTTCAATCCTAGAAAGATTGACTCTAACGCTCTCAAACCCTACATTCAATCTTTTAAGCAACACTAAAAGATGCGTAAAGGAATTGACAGATGATATCTTCACATCTTCACAGTCTATGATTTCATTATCAAAATTATGAATCAGCTTAAGTTTCATTCTAATTGAAAAATCAAAGGCTTCACCAATTCCTATAGCATCTAGTACCTTCTTGTTTAAACCACAATTATCAGATAGATATTCTATCACAAAATTGTATGAAATTTTCTGTAAGGAATATTCAAATGGTTTTCCAGATATAAACTTTGAGATATACCCATCAAAATCAGTTCCACTCCCATATAAGTGATGAAAAATCTTTTGAGCATTCTGAAAATCAAAAACAGTTATAATATGATCAAAATTAAATTTGTTATTACCGATACCATCCTCAATCTCATTTTGCAAAACAACATCCCTATCGATATGAGCAGTCAAGACATTAAGAATTCTAAATAGGTGAGCAGGATCAATTCTATCTAAATCATCAATAACTAAAATAACTTTCTTTCCCTTTTTCTGAATTGCTTTGATAATCCTTGTAATCAATTCAGAAATGGAATCATACTCCGCAACTCCTGTGTCATTTTCAAATTTTGAAAGATACTTTTCTATTAATTCACTTTTACTTGCTTTATAATCGCCCTTATCATCCTTATACTTCTTTAAATGCTTCAGAGTTTTCTGTATAATTTTGGCAGGAACTTTAACTGCTGGAACATCACTTAAAATATCAAGAACGATATCTGCTCCGTTATTAAACAGATAGTTTTGAGCATAAATACTTTCATCAAAGAAATCCTCATTCTCGACTAAATCATTAGCTAGAAGATGAATTAGAATATCCTTTTTAATCAACTCAAACACATCCTTATTATCAGTAACCTGATAATTGACGGGAAATATTCGAATAGCTACAAATTCATCTTTGTGTTCTTCAAAGAACTTATTCAAGAAATAAGTCTTACCATCGCCAAATTTTGCTGAGAAGATAATTCTCTCATTATAACTCAAGTGATGATAAAAATCTTGAAGTGGTTTATCGATCGGGATTTCCGTAATATCTGATTCTAGCGAAACAGTTTCAAGTAAAGCGAGGTCTTCAGTCATAGAGTTAAGTTTAAATATCTAATCAGATATAAGGAAGCTAAACTTAACAAAAAAAATCATCTTCATCAAAGCATAAATTAATAAGCTAATCATCGAACACTCCCCCTTATGGAAAGGGAGACGTTAGTTCTAAATTAGATTTGAATAATTCTTGCTTACATTTCTATTTTCCAAGCTCACATATGCATTTTCCATAACTACATCTCTATTTTCCGAGCTTACATATACATTTTCCATAGCTACATTTCTACTTTCCGAGCCCACATATGCATTTTCCTTAACTACATTTCAATTTTCCGAGATTACATATGTATTTTCCACACTTACATTTGCACTCCTTCCACCAAATCTAGCCACACCATTATAAATCATCAACCGATTAAGGCGCTTGACTGTATGTATGCACAGAAAACTGAGCTGATGGCAAATAATTCACTCCGAACCAACATACCAAAAGAATTACAAAAGCCAAGGCGAGAATCCAAAGTGAGGATTTAAATACGTTTGGCATGTGGTGGCGGCGATGAATATAGATCAAATAGCCCAACCAGGTGATAAGTGCCCAGGTTTCTTTTGGATCCCAAGTCCAGTAGTGCCCCCAGGCTTCTTTGGCCCATAGGGCTCCGAAAAGCAAGCCTAAGCTCAAGAAAGCAAAGCCCAGATAAACTAAGTTGTCAGCCATAAGCATGACTTTGCGATCAAGTGTTTTGTAATAATGCTGATACAAGCCACGAACAGCAACCAAAGAGGAGGCAGCCAAGAAGGCATAGGCAAAAATATACACAACTACATGCGGAACAAACCAAGGACTCTGAAGAGCTGGCATTAATGTTTTGGAAAAATTCTCAGGATGCATATAGTTAATTACGAGAAATAAGAGTGACAGTCCCAAACTATAAAATAGCATCCAGTTAAATCGCCATCGCAAATAAGTAATCATGCCAATAGCTGGAAGAAAGAAAGCATACCACAAACGAGTTTCACCTAATGTTCGTAATGGTGGACGCTCTAGACTCACCCATAAAAAGGCGATAAAAGCACCAATGCAAACTATGCCAAGAACAATAAATAAGCGTTTCAGTAATTCCTTTTTATAAAGGATAAGAGCCAATAACCACAGTAAACTGCTGCTAATTAAGACAAGTATAAAATTGGACCAAATCATGGCTTGTGATGTGTTGATGAGATAATGGGATGATGTGTTGATAACAAATAAAAAACGGCATCTTACTTTTACTCAGGGATGCTTTCCCGTCCTTTCCAGAACATATAAATAGCACCAATCATCATCATGAAAATACCAAGATAAACATAGGGTTGCCAAGGATCTCGAACAACTTCTAATATTGATTTATCGGAATAACGTCCCATTTTATCATCGTAACTCAATTGATATATCTTCCATCCGTTTACAGTAACAGGCTTGTTCACTTCGAGCGTTGCATCTTGCTTTTTACCATCTGGGGTGAAGAAAGTTACTTCAGATGAAAATCGCTTGGGTTCAGGCACAGTCATCACCAAAGAGAACTGATCATTAAGTTTGAGTGATTCATGGGGTCGATTAAAACTACCACATGATATCCATCCTCGCAATGTGTCATTTTGTGCTGATATAACTTGAACCTTTGCAGCTGGAGCAGCTCCAAAATCAGCCAATTTATAATATCGATCGCCTGCCCTTCCCGATGTCACATAAAATTCTTCGACTTGTATTTTCCAGTTTTGCAGATCACAGTGCAGATCTTTTTCTATCATGATCATGGATGGCTTCTGTGCTTCGTACAAAGAACCAGATTCATTTTCAATAATGGCTAACTTGGGGTTAAATTCATCTATCAAGAAATCCTTCAACTTGATGGCTAAAGGCATTTCGTATAATTTTTTATTTTCATCGTATGATTGCAATTCGATCTTGTTCTCATACACATCCATTTTCAATCGACGCAAATCGCCAGAGCCCAAACCACCAGCAAAAATCACAATCCATAAGCCCCAATGACTACATACAAAGCCCCAATTTTTTAGCTTAAAAGGGAAAGTCTTTCGCAAGCTCACAAAACCAAGAACAAGCAACAAAAGAAGATTGATCATTAAAAATGGATACGAACTGGTCATTTGATTTAATCCCAATCGCTGAAACAAGCCATTCTCACTACTTGGAATTTGTGGGAAAATACCCATAACAATAACTAAAACACTTAGTACTGAAACCAAACTAATCGTAAGAGGAATACTCGAAAGGAACGCATGAATCTTCGTCTTCCTGAAAAGGAAATGTGAAAGAACTAATAACGTAAAAAAACTGGCTCCTAAAATAAGGTTTAAAGGAAAGACAAGTGTCGAATGTGCTTTGGGTAATATAAATTCCAGAATGAATCCAACACATAAAATTCCAATTGAAATAATGAAGCTTTCAGCATATCCAAAGGGGTGCTGCCAGATGGGTTTCTTTATAGACATATTGCGTATATAGTTAGGCTTAGTAAGGTTCTTAACTCTTATTATGTGATGTATTATCCTCATATAATAAAAGACTTGAAAGTACGAATAATAATCTAAAACCAATCGCGTCCTAAACGATTAAAAGAGAGAATATCGGCTTATCTACATTCTCTTTTCCGAAGGGCATAAACAAATTAGGCCTCATCTTTTGGCATTCAATATTTTTATTGATTATTCAAAATATCATTTTTTGCTTTGTAAATATTGATATTGATCAAAAAATCGTTTATCAGGCTTTAACGGTATTGATATTGGGCAAAAAATCAATTTTTCATGCTTTGACGGTATTGATATTGAGCATAAAACCATTTTGTCAGGCTTTGACGGTATTGATATTGACCGAAAAATCATTTTGTCAGGCTTTAACGGTATTGATATTGGATGAAAAATCATTTTTTCGTGCTTTGCTAATAGTAGCACGGAGCAAAAAAACAATTTTCAGGCTTTGCTAATAGTAGCATTGAGTAAAAAACTAATTTTTCAAGCTTTGCTAATAGTAGCACGGAGCAAAAAAAAAAATGCCACCCTAAATGGGCAGCATTTTCATATTGAATATCTATCTAATATTACTTCTTAACCTGATATCCGCTTTCACGTTTTTCAGCTTTCTTCTTCCACTCAGGAAGTATGTTCTTCTTAAATTCTGCTTTCTCTGCTTCTAACTTCTCAATATCCAAGCCAATGAATTTTTGAGCTTTCGCTTTAGTTGTAATATCTGGATAAGCAACCTCTTCGTTGAACCCTTTGCTAGCAAAAATACGAGCCAATTGTAATCTAGCCTCTTGAGCGCGAACGATACCAGTTGATACGACACGACTAATTTCAGTTGGAGCATGGAATGATCCACCATGAGAAGCAGCAGCATAATCCCAACGCCATTGAGCATGACGAATCATCATTAGTACAGGCTTCATTTCAGTTTCAGTAGCTCCTAGATCCCAAGCCTTCTTAGCCTCAACGTGAGCACGAACTAAAAGTTCCTCAAGCTTATCGCGATTCCCGATAATCTGATCCTGACGGGTATAAACATTCTTGATCAACTTCTCAGTTTCCTCACGGTGACAAACCTGACATGAGTTAGCAACGTTGTTCAAAGGAGACTGGATATGATGATCCGTAAATTTCTGTCCACCTTCTGATTTGTATGGCATATGACAGTCAGCACAAGAAACACCACGATCAGCGTGAATACCTTTTAGGTAAACTTCATAACCAGGATGCTGAGCTTTCAACATAGGAGCCTTACTCAACTTATGAGTCCAATCTTTAAACTCAATCTCGTCGTAATACTCTTCCATAGCTTCAACGTCCATACCTTTATCCCAAGGTAGAGTCAGATAGTTAGCACCTTTTACTTTTTTCTTATCGAAATAGTACTCAACGTGACACTGAGCACATACTAAAGAACGCATCTCCTGGTGAGTTGCATCTTCGATATTTTTTCCTTGACGCTGGAAAGCCTCAATTAAAGCAGGACGAGTTACTCTCAAGTTCATGGTTTTGGCATCATGACAATCAGCACATCCAATTGGGTTCACAACTTCGTGTCCTTTACCCGCCCATTTTCCTTTATAGAATTCGGCAACACCAATTTCATTCATTAAACGAGGTACATCTGGCGATTTACATGTCCAACAAGTAGCTGGCATCGGCCCATCATTTTCTGTCTTGGGTCCACCTGTACGTAAGGTATTCTGTAAGTCTTCGATTGCATAGTAGTGACCACGACCTTGATTATAGTCTTTTGAGAAACCATAACCAGCCCAAAGCACAACCAAACGAGGGTCAACTTCCAACATGTCAATCATGGCATTACCATTGTACTTGCTGTTAAAGCTCGTATCGGCAGTATTATAATAAGTTTCAAATTCGCTAGGAAAATTTTCACCCCAAACCTCGTTGCGAGGCTCCCACTGATCATACTTAACCTGTGGTGTGTAAGCAAAAACAGATTCAGCTCTTCTTTCCATAATAGAAGAAGCTAAAATCCCCAACAAGACAACAACAATTAGAGAAGCTAAGAAAATAAGCCATCCCAATAAGGGTTTTCTATTTACTGATTCATTTATAGGCTTCATAGTTTATTTATTTAAGTTTTATTTGGTATCAGTTTCTTTTAAATATTCTTTCATCCAATCTGGAATTGGACTTGAAGGTACGGGCACCCGTGCGTTTGGAACACTCGAAAGGCTATTAACCCTTCCATGTGGTACTTCTCTATGACAATCCCAGCACACTCTATCTTGTGTATTATGTGTGTGTTGTGGAACTTGTGTTGCCAGTTTAGGATCGGTCAGCGTTTGGCTGTGACAGCGAATACAGTTATTGTGAACTACTTCGCGTCCTTCTTCCAAAATAAAGATGACTTCCGGCTCCATTCTTAAAGCAAACATCGTTGCATGTCTTAAACCGTCTTTTGCCTTAAAAAAGTACTTATTAAACACATTGTTGTGTGGTACGTGGCAATCATTACATGTGGCAACTTCGCGGTGCGAACTATGTTGATAGGTCGCATATTGCGGTGCCATAACATGACAGTTGACGCAAGTTTTTGGATCATCAGAAAGGTAAGAAAGTGCCTTAGATAAATAAAGCACATGAACACCTAACCCGACAAAAGCACCCAAAACAATCATCACCGGAAATCTCCATTTTGGTGGAGGGGTTAATAATTTGAATAGTTTTACCATTAGCTCTTAGATTGATTGTGACTGAAAATTTCTGATCCCTGACAAATGCCAAAGATCAGAAACATCAGGTATTATTTTAGAAAATTGGGTTTAAACACTAACATCATCCATCCCCAACTTGCTCCTTTTTCTGCGTCATTAATACCTTTAAGTACTTCCATTGAATCGGAAGCAAACATTTGAGAATAACCCATTTTAAAAGTCACTGACTTAGAATATTTATATCCAAAAGATAGATCTAATTCTGTTCCTAAGTAATTATCTTGTTTTTCGCCAGCAGCAATTAAATCAGCCTGTGTAGCAAAACGGTGTAAAGTTGCTCCAAAAGAAACCTTATCCTTAGAATAAGTACCGCCAATAAAAGCGTCAACTAATCCAACATTTCCTGTGTGATTACCAACATAGAAGTAGTCCATATGACCATTGAACTTATGGTTGGTTCCATAAAGAGGTGTGAATGACTTATTATCGAAATTTGAATTTTGCTCATTAGAATCTGTTCCTGATTGAATTTCAAAACCAATATTTCCCTTAAAGTTTGAACTCAAAGCGTAGTTAGCTCCTAAAGAAACCAAGTAAGCACTTAAATCACGATCAGAAGCATCTTTACCTGTTTGAAGATAAGCTGAACCTGTTAATCCTAGTTTATCTTTTTTGTAGTTCATATGTGTTCCTAAAGTCTGGCTATAGCGTGTTTCCAAATCCTCTTCACCAACTACAATCGATTTATTTTTTTGGATACCATTATTCAAGAATAATAAGCTAAAATTGAAATTGTCATATTTACGGTTATACCAGGCAAACTGCATACTTTTGTAATTAGTTTTGTACAATTGATCCTTCAAACCTTCCATATCATTATTGTAAGCCAAACCTATATGAAGTTGACCTTTATCGTCTGTTTTGAATTTCAATAAAGCCAAGTCATGGCTTCTTGCTTGCTGAGTCCAACCTACATCACCTAAAATTCGGTGATCATCATAAACCAATTCCTGACGACCTACTTTTAACGAAAAATTTTCAGTGAATAACATCTCACCCCAAGCTTCATGCAACATTAACTGGTTCTTATCAGACAGGTTTAGTTGCTTTACATCTCCCCATGTTCTCACATCTTGAAGAGATAAGCCAACTTTAAATTTAGCGTCTGTATAGTTTAAGTTTAAGCGAGTACGTTGTGAAGTAAACAACGCAGCATCTTGGTCTGAATTTAACAGGCTACCGTATCCATCACGGTACTCTGTACGAGGACGCATTTCGCCGGTAAATTTCAACTGTGCCATTATTGTATTCGGCAATAGCGATCCAATAAGGACTACAAGTAAAAACAGTAATTTTTTCATTTGATTATAATTTAGTTTTTAGTTTAACAACTGAAGATTCAACACGACATAATACAACTGGGTCGGAAGCATTTAGTTGAAAATTCAAAACATTATTTTCTTGAAATTTGTATTCTAATTAAGAATTTTGACTTGAATAAAAGTCTGATTCTTTGTCAAAACTTTAGTTTCTAATTTAGAAATAAAATTCAACAAACTGGAATTCAAGTTTGTAATACTTTTTAACATTTGCAATGTTACTGAGTATAAAGAAGTTTTTCAACAATAAAAGACTATTTAAACTTATTATATTTAAATATTAATACCTTTTTCTCTTTTTCTTTTTTTTTCTCATGTTGATTATCAATCATTTCTAAAAGATTAACTCTTACAATCCTTAAATAATTTATTCCCATTCTTAATAATTAAATTACCGCCTTGTGAACCAGATATTCTAAACTAGGTCTTTTTTACTCGAATTATCGTTTTCCTATAGTTCTATTTACATGGAAAATCTTATCTTCAAATCGATAATTTTTAAGATATTCTCATCTCAAATAAGCCTAATGCGCTCTATTACACCTACAACCGTATGAAAAAACTACTTAATTTTCTCTTCTCCATGCAAATGATGGGCACTTTGATTGCCATTTTTGCGATTTCTATTGCTGCTGCCACATTTATTGAAAATGATTTTGGCACCCAAGCTGCCAAGGCTGTTGTTTACAATGCAACTTGGTTCGAAATATTACTGTTTTTAATTACAGTAAACCTCGCAGCTAATATCTACAGGTATAAACTCCACAAAAAAGAAAAATGGGCTATGGGACTTTTTCATGTGGCTTTCATCGTTATTCTTTTGGGATCAGGAATTACTCGCTATGTAGGTTACGAAGGCAGTATGCATATCCGCGAAGGAAAAGCCACTAGTCAAATCACCAGTATCGATAGCTATGTAGATATAACGATTGAAGAAAATGGCAATAAAACAGAGGAGTCTATAAAATTCAACATGAGCGCATTGAGCAATGTTAGTCTTAATGAGAAACTATCGCTTAATGACAAGGACATTAAAGTCAGTCTTAAACATTATATTCCTAATGGATCAACTAGTCTGATTGAAGAAGCTGGTGGTATGCCTGTGATTACCTTTTCAGCAACTACAAAAAATCAAATGCAAGGGATGCAAACTTTCACTCTTGATTTCAATGACAGCAAAACTATTGGAGAGAATTTGTTAGCATTTGGAGAAGAAGAAACTGCACAAGCAACTAACTTTTCTTATACTGATAGTTTAAGAATGAAGAGCCCCTATCCTATTCAAGAAATAGATATGATGGGTAATGAAGGCATTCAGATGGAAAGCAATAAGTGGTACACTATTGGTCCTAGAAAATTATATGAAATTAATGGGGTACGTCTAATCATTAAGAACTTTTTCCCATCGGCTAAATACAAGTATGTAAATACTAAGGATAAAAAAGCGCCAACGGTTTTAGTTTTCGATGTTAAAAGTGGTAAGCAAGAAAAAGAGTTGATCGTAAAAGGTTTTAAAGATTATGTGGGAAAACCTGAGAAAACTCAAATTAACGGTTTAGACGTTACAGTATCTTATGGATCAAAGTATATCAGCTTACCTTTTGCGATTAAGTTGAATGATTTTCAACTCGTTCGCTATCCCGGTTCTAAAAGTCCATCTTCATTTGCAAGTGAAGTGACTTTGATTGACACTTTAAGCTCTATTAAGAAAGACTATCGCATTTATATGAATAACATCTTAAAACATCAGGGCTTTCGCTTTTACCAGTCGTCGTATGATACCGACGAAGGCGGAACAGTTTTATCTGTAAACCATGATCAATGGGGAATGATGGTCACTTACTTTGGCTATTTCTTAATGATTATAGGTATGGTTTGGTCACTAATCGCGTCTGGAACTCGATTTAAAACTTTGAGTAAGATGAAAAGTAAAAGTTTGAAAACAATTCTTGTTCTGATTCTTGCACTTAGTGGCAGTATCACAACATATGCTCAAGATAATAAAGCGATTAAAGTTCCTTTGGAGCAAGCCAAAAGTTTTGATAAACTCGTTATTCAAGATAATAAACCGATCGAAGTTCCTTTGGAGCAAGCCAAAAGTTTTGGTGAACTCGTTGTTCAAGACAAAACAGGTCGATTTGAACCGATCAATACCCTAGCTAGTGAAGTTATTCGTAAAATCAGTAAGAAGAGTCATATTAACGGACTTAATGCCGAACAAGTTTTTCTTGGAATGATCATCGACCCACAAAACTGGGAAGAAACACCACTTATTAAGGTTAGCAACCCTGACTTAATCAGAGAAATTGGTGGAAGTGGCAAATATGCAAGTTTTGCTAATTTCCTTGACGCTAGAGGCCAGTACAAACTTGGAAAGAAAGTACAAGATGCCTATTCTCGCAAGCCAGCTAATCGTACTTCTTACGACAAAGAAATTATCGCTGTAGACGAAAGAGTGAATGTTAGCTATATGATTTTTACTGGAGAGTTTTTAAAACTATTCCCAGATCCGAAGGATTCAAACCATGCTTGGTATCATCCTAAAGAACCGATTCAAGTTCAAGGTGAAGATTCTTTATTTATCAAGAAGTCGATATTGATGCTAAGCCAATCACTTAAATCACACGATTACGATTCGGCCGACATGTATATTAAGGGTATCAAGAAATACCAAAATGCATATGGTAAAGAAGTGATGCCATCAGCAACAAAGATTAAAACGGAGATTCTGTACAACAACATCAATATTTTCAAGAAACTATTCCCTTATTACCTTTTAATTGGATTCATATTGATTATTGCGTTGGTTGCGAAAATCATTACACCAAACATGTCTATCAAATGGCTGTTCCGAATTGCATTCGCGGTTCTTAGTGTTGCTTTTCTGATGCATACAATTGGTTTAGGAGCTCGTTGGTATATTGCTGGCCGTGCACCTTGGAGCAACGGATTCGAATCGATGACCTATGTGGCTTGGTCCTGTCTTCTTGCTGGATTCTTATTTACCCGAAAATCGAAGTTTGCACTAGCAGCAACTTCGATATTAGCAGGCCTAACCTTATTTGTTGCTCACTTATCTTGGATGAATCCTGAAATAACCAACTTGGTTCCTGTTTTGAAATCGTACTGGTTAACTATTCACGTAGCAATTATCACAGGTAGTTATGGTTTCCTTGCTTTGGCAGCTATTCTTGGAATGATAAGCCTTTCATTAATGATATTGAAAAACAAGAAAAATGAGGTCAGAATTGATAGTACTGTTGTTGAATTAAGTCGTATTAGTGAAATGACCATGATTATTGGGTTATACAGTTTAACTATTGGAACCATTTTAGGTGGTGTCTGGGCCAACGAATCATGGGGGCGTTATTGGGGCTGGGACCCAAAAGAAACTTGGGCTTTGGTAAGTGTGTTAGTCTATAGCTTTGTTCTTCATATGCGCTACATTCCTGGTTTAAAGTCAATCTTCACCTTCAATATTGCATCTGTGTGGGCCTATGGTTCTATCATCATGACTTACTTTGGGGTGAACTATTACCTCGCGGGACTTCACTCTTACGCACAAGGTGATCCTATTCCTGTTCCATCTTGGGTGTATTACACAGTTGGAATTCTAATTGTATTGAGTGTAGCAGCTTATTCCAATTATAGAAAATACGAATCTAAAGAGTATAAATAAATTCAGTCATAAAAAAAGTCATTCGATATTAAATCGAATGACTTTTTTATTAGAATATTTTTGCTTTGTCAGCTAGGCCAACATCTTATAAACTTCTTTGTCTCACGGCTTCGTATACCATAAGAGAGGCAGCTACAGACACATTCAGTGACTCAATAGCACCTAAAATTGGAATCTTCACTTGTTCATCAGCAAGACGTAATAAGCCATCATCAATACCCACATCCTCTGATCCCATAATAACAGCAGTTGCTAGAGTCAAGTCAGCTTCAGTATACATTTTATCACCCTTCTCGGTAGCTGCAACAATACGAATACCTTCTTGCTTAAAAGTACGAACTAAAGTCTTAAGGTTTTGTACACGACAAACAGGAATATTGTATAAGGCACCAGCTGATGTTTTAATCGCATCTGGGGTCACCTTAGCCGAATTTTTGAAAGGGATAATAATCGCCTGTACACCTGCACACTCAGCTGAACGAGCAATTGCACCAAAGTTTCTTACATCAGTAATCTGATCAAGAATCAAAATCAAAGGAATTTTCCCTCCAACCATAATCTCTGGCAATACATCCTCAATTTCTTGATAAGGAATAGGTGCAATAAGAGCAACAACACCTTGGTTATTTCTTTGATCCAATGCATCAATTTTCTCCTTAGGAACAAATTGATAAGGTACATCTTTCTCACGAACCAATTCGAAAAATTCATTGTACAATGGTCCAGCAAGACCGCTACGAATCAATACTTTCTCAATTTCCTTGTCGCTATTAATCGCTTCCATTGCTGCTCTAATCCCGAACAACATTTCTTGTCTTTGCTTTGCCATTTGTCTTCTTATTATTCTATTTTTCTGAGTGGACAAAGGTAATAGGTAAATCCCAATCATACAACTAAGTATATACATATCACTAAAATCATTATAATGATAGTTTTAAACCTACTATCAGCAAGTGACCAAGTCGTGAAAGATTCTCTCTTTATTTCATTAAATTTGCTCAAAATATTTTCACTCTATGCAAAACTCTTGGCTCGACAGTATCAATACAAATATTGATAATCAAATTGAACTACATATCTCTGTTAAAGATTATCGCTTCTATCAAATCGAAAAACTAAAACGAATTGCAACGATACTTGATGATGCTAAGCAAAAGAATTGCTTAGACTGCAAGCATGCTAAAATCGAATTGGAAAAGATTGTAGATGAACTAGACCGTCTGATTAATAAATCTGGCGTTAATAGAAGTGAGTACGAAAAAAGAGTTGAGAAGATAATCAAACACCTAAAAGATGCACATCAAATCTACCAAGCACATCATTTTACTTATACCTATTCTGGTATTTACACATTAGCTGGAGTTGTCCTTGGACTAGCATTAGGTTATGGAACATTCTACAGTTTCAACCCTCATCTTTTCTTCGCATGTGCTGGTATAGGCATGGTGATTGGAAATGTTCGTGGAGCTAAAAAAGATAAGCATCAATCCAAAATTGGGAGACAATTATAATACACTTATTGTCCACAAACTATATCTCCTTTTTGCTGATCATTCTATATTGAGTTATTAGATTTAAATTTCTTACTTTAGACAAATCATTCAATTTCAGACCAATATCCAACTGACTAGAACTTTCTGACTCAAGTTTAATTCGATTTTTAATTTTAAACTCAAAGCATGAAGAAATTTATTATCCCATTATTCTGCTGCTCAATAATGCTTTCCTGTTCAAACGAAAGAACAAAAATGAACTACCCGATTTCAAAAAAAGTCGATACGACTGATACTTATTTTAAAACAACTGTAGCCGACCCATACCGATGGCTAGAAGATGATAATTCTGACGAGACTAAAGCTTGGGTTGTAGAACAAAACAAAGTCACTGATGAATTCCTAGATGCAATCCCTTTTAAAGCAAAAATTAAAGAGCGCTTGACCGAGGTTTGGAATTACCCTAAAGTTGGCGTTCCATTTAAAAAGGGTGATTTATATTTCCATTATCGTAATGATGGCTTACAAAACCAAGCGGTTTTATACGTTCAGTCAAACTTAGAAGATGAAGCTCGAATTCTTCTCGATCCCAATAATCTATCTGAAGATGGAACGGTAGCTCTTGCAAGCATATCAGTTTCCAACGACAGTAAGTATTTAGCTTATTTAATAGCTCGTTCTGGTTCAGACTGGAACGAAGTATTCGTTAAAGATATTGCTACAGGCAAAAATGTTTCTGACCACTTGAAGTGGATTAAATTCTCAGGCGTTTCTTGGTATAAAGACGGTTTCTTCTATGCTGCTTACGATGCTCCAAAGGCAGGAACTGAACTATCAAATACAAATGAGTTCCACAAAGTTTATTACCACAAGCTAGGCAACAAACAATCCGAAGACGAGCTTATCTATCAGGATTCAAAATTTCCAAAACGACTATACGGTGTTTCGGTTACCGATGATGAGAAGTATTTAATTCTTTCGGCTATGTCGGCTTCTCATGGGAATGCTCTTTATTTTAAAGAAGTGGCTAAAAAAGAAGTTGACTTTAAAATGATTACTGACGAATTAACCTACGAGCACAACATTATTGATGATGTGAATGGAAGTCTATTAATGTATACCAATAACGGAGCACCAAAATACCGTTTCGTTTCTGTCGATGTGAACAATCCGTCGAAAGAGAATTGGAAAAACATCATTGCTGAAAAAGAGAATGTTCTAAGCAGTGTAAAACTTGCTGGTGGCAAATTAGTAGCTACCTATATGAAAGATGCCTACTCAAAAATCGAAATCCTAAATATGAATGGAAATTTCGATTATGAATTTGAACTACCAGGAATTGGTACTGCTGGAGATTTCTCAGGAAAGAAAGATGAGAAGACTGCCTTTTATAGTTTTGAGTCATTCACATCACCTGAAATTGCTTACAAATACAATTTCGAGACGAAGAAGTCTGAGATATTTTATCAACCAAAGATTAATTTTAATCCAGAAGACTTTATCACAGAGCAGAAGTTCTACACAAGTAAAGATGGCACCAAGGTTCCAATGTTCATCATCTATAAAAAAGGTGTAGAACTGGATAGTAATAATCCATGTTTATTATACGGATATGGCGGATTCAATGTCAGCCTAACGCCCTACTTTACACCTCGCCGATTGGTTTGGTTAGAAAATGGTGGTGTGTATGTAGTTGCGAACCTACGTGGGGGTGGTGAATTTGGTGAGGATTGGCATCAGGCTGGAACTAAACTGAACAAACAGAATGTATTTGACGACTGCATAACAGCTGCTGAATACCTAATCGAAAAGAAATATACCAATGCATCTAAACTTGCATTAAAAGGTGGTTCTAACGGCGGTTTACTCGTTGGAGCTGTAATTAATCAGCGCCCCGATCTTTTTAAAGTTGCTATTCCTGAAGTTGGAGTTATGGATATGCTCCGCTATCACAAATTCACAATTGGTTGGGCTTGGGCTGGCGATTACGGAACAAGTGAGGAAAGCGAAGAGATGTTCAATTATCTCTACAAATATTCACCTATTCACAATATAGCCGATAAAGATTACCCAGCTGTAATGGTTACAACTGCCGATCATGACGATAGAGTTGTGCCTGCTCATTCGTTCAAATACATGGCGACCCTGCAAGAGAAATATCAAGGGAATAATCCGGTTGTGATTAGGATTGAATCGAATGCAGGACACGGTGCTGGTATGCCAACATCGAAACAAATTGAAGAATACGCTGATATATGGTCATTCATTTTCTACAATATGGGTATCAATCCTAATATAAAATAAGCTTAGTTCTAAGAGTTTGAATTTACAAGAGCAGCTATTTTGATATTTTTATCAACAAGGGCTGCTCTTATTTTTAAAAAAGCTTATTATTTAAACTTCATTTTATATTTTTACGAGTCCAAATCAGAAACACATATTTAATGGATTATAATTTTATCGTCATCGAAGGAAATATAGGTGCCGGAAAAACCTCTTTATCAGACAAAATTGCTACAGATTTCAATGCGAAACTAATCTTAGAACAATTTGCAGATAACCCTTTCCTACCTAAGTTTTACGAAGAACCTGAGAAATACTCATTTCCTCTTGAAATGTCTTTTTTGGCTGATAGATACAATCAACTTAAAAACGAGTTAAGTGAACAAGATTTATTTAAATCGTTCACTATTGCTGATTATTACTTTATGAAGTCTTTGATTTTCTCGAAACAAACGCTTAAGGATGATGAGTATAAGTTGTACAGTCAGTTTTTCCACATCATTTATAACTCATTACCAAAACCAGACCTTTATGTCTACTTACATTCTGATGTAGACAAATTATTGGAAAACATAAAAAAGAGGGGACGAAACTACGAACAGGAAATTACGGCGGATTATTTATTGAAAATACAAAACAGTTATTTTTCTTTCTTTAAACAGCAACAAGATCTGAATTTCCTCGTTATAGACACCAATAACATTGATTTTATAGGAAATGATTCAGACTACAAGAAGGTCTGTGATGTGATCTTTAACAACAAACACGAGAAAGGTCTCAATAGAATCATAATCTAACAGATAAGCACTAAATATAAATCTACAATGCATTTTTTGATCAATTATTTTTTTGTAAATTTGTTAACGTATCCTTTTAATTTATTACAACAACATATTTAAGTTATTATCATGAAAAAAATCAAGCTTAATCACGTAGCGGCTATTCTATTAGCTGGTGCCTTACTTTCTGGTTGTGCCGGAATGAGTAAGATGAAAAAAGAAGCAAGTGACATTGATTACAATGTGACTCCTGAGATTCTTGAAACTCATGCAGCAAAAGTTGATGTTGAGGTTAGCGTAAGAATACCTGCTAACTATTTCAACAAGAATGTAACTTTAGTAGCAACTCCTGTATTGAAGTACGATGGTGGTGAAAAAGCTTTCGCTCCACAAACTTTACAAGGTGAAAAAGTTCAAGGAAATGCAACAGTAGTGCCTTACGCAACAGGTAAAACTATCACTTACAAAGGAACTATCGATTACGATAAGGCGATGCGTATTTCTGACCTTGAAGTTAGAATCACTGCTCAAAAAGGTGAAAAAACTTTAGATTTCGATCCTGTGAAAATTGCACAAGGTGTAAAAGCTACTGCGACTCTTGTTCAAAACAAGCCTGCTAACATTATTGGTAAGGATGTTTTCCAGAGAATTATCGCTGAAACTAAAGAAGCGGATCTTCACTATCTAATCAACAGCGCTAACGTTCGTTGGTCAGAAATGAAAAGTGAAGATATTAAGGCTTTAAGCGAGTACTTCAAAACTGTTGAAGGTAACGCTAAGAAAGAATACAAAGGAATTGAGGTTTCTGCTTATGCATCTCCAGATGGTAAGCAAGATTTCAATGAGAAATTAGCTGGTAAGCGTGAAGTTACTTCTTCAAAGTATGTGAAGAAATCAATGAAGAAAGCTAAACTTACTGATTACGCTAGCGAGGAATTCTTCAAGTCGAACATCACTCCTGAAGACTGGGATGGTTTCAAAAAATTAATGCAAGCTTCTAACATTAGAGATAAAGAGTTAATACTACGTGTTCTTTCAATGTACTCAGATCCTGAAGTACGTGAAAAAGAAATCAGGAATATTTCTGCTGCTTTCTCTGAAGTTAAAGAAGAGATTCTTCCTAAATTGAGAAGAGCTAAGTTTCTAGTTAAGGTTGACAACATTGGAAAATCTGACGAAGAAATTAAA
>TARA_R110001583_G_scaffold38171_9_pt1 | contig 41319 bp, 32 predicted proteins | sample TARA_R110001583 | Tara Oceans TARA_R110001583 (sample SAMEA4398432) | marine metagenome | biome: Polar Biome; feature: [MES] marine water layer (ENVO:01000295) within the mesopelagic zone...; material: water (ENVO:00002006), including particulate matter (ENVO:01000060) such as...... | reverse complement strand
AAGCAAAAACAGTATTTTTATCAAGGACTTGTGCAACAGGCACAAAACCTAAACGTAATGCGGACTTTAGCGCAAAACCGAAAGGTCTATGTATATTTATAAACTCGCTAAATCTTATAGATTTAGCTTTGGCCAAGAAAAAATAAAACTAAACAATAAGCTTTAGTTTCGTGCTCAGACGGAAACGAAAAATTTCCTTGCTTCCGAACTATGCTCAAGCGTTATGCAAAACATTCAAAGAAAACAATTCCCAATTTGACTCAAAATGGCATTTTAGTAAATCTGAAACATTTTAATATTAGACTATATTTTGTTTTAATATTGATATTGCTAGTACCATCCGTTTACAAAACTCTTAGAATTTATTATTTAGGTGAATTACCCAATGATTCAGGTTTCAATATTGCATCCCAAGTGTTATGGTTAAATGTCGCTTTTGAAGTTATTCAAGAAGCTTTAATACTTCCATTATTCTTTATTATTGGGAAATCTATAAAAGAAATAGCTATAGTCAGTAATAAAATAATTACCGGATTTATTACAATATCCGTTGTATATCTAATCCCAGTCATTTTTCTTATCTTAAATACAAATTCCATCTTGGCTCAGATGAATCAAATGTCACATTTGGTTGAGCTTTCATCTAAATATATTCAATTAGAATCTATTGCAATATTTTTATCAGTAGCTTTTAAATTTGCACTAATCATATTTGTGCTTTTGAATAAAGTTGGTAAGATTTTCTTATTGCTTCTTACACAAACCCTCTTAAGCGTCATTTTAGATTCTTTTCTTCTAAGTCAATTCTCATTTTCATTAAATATTGGTGTGATTGGAATCGCAATTGCCAACATTATAGTGGGCTTATTTATGATAATTCAAAGTTTCTATATGTTAAAAAAAGAGAACATTATTCTGAATAAAAAAAGATTAGATTTTACATGGCTACGAGATTGGTTCAAAATTGGTTATTTATCAGGATTAGAATCATTAATAAGAAATTCTATCTTCATATTAATTATTATTAGACTTATCAATTTGATTGAAGGCCAATCCTCTTTTTGGATTTCAAATAGCTTTATTTGGGGTTGGCTATTAGCCCCAATTTTAGCTCTAGGAGAGTTAATAAAAAGAGATGTGGGCGAGCGTAGAATATCAAAAAAACATATTTTAAAATATTCTTTTTTCGTTACATCAATTGTCTGTTTTATGTGGATTGCGACAATTCCGCTTTGGAGATTCTTTTTTACAAATGTAATGAATATCGAAAACCCTGATATAACTTTGGAAGTGACAAAACTAGCCATTGTATTTTATATCGCTTTTGCATATAACAATATTTATGATAGCGTTTTTTATGGTTTAGGTCGAACAGATGTCATGATGGTCCAGGCGATTATAGTAAATTGTATATATTATGGGTTAATAGGGTTGTTTATATATCTGAACCTCTTTAAATTGACATTAAATAATCTAATACTTATTTTTGGTTTTGGAATGTTATTGGATGCTATAATAACTTTTGTCATATACAAGTATTTATCATTAAGGAAAAAATTAGTTTTATAAATACTTTGCCTAAAATCGAACAAAATTAATTGCTGTGTTTTAGCACACTCACGAAAATCCTATCGGATTTTTTTACGAAAGTAATTATTTATTAAACTAGTTGCTTAAACAACTTAAGTAACCTTATACAAACCCCTTGTAACAATCTTGAATGCACCAAGGACTCTTCATATTTAAACTTAATTTCATTCATTTTAATGATAGATTTAGAACATCAATTAAAAAATCCTGTTTGGCATTCCTTAAAAGAAACTCATAAAAAATTTGTAGTTGAATTTAATGGAGTACAATTTTATAACCCAGAGATTTGCACTTTTGGGTCCTTTTTCGAAGAAACAAAAACAGCAAAAGCTTCAAATGAATATTTAAAAACTTCGAATGAATTCTTCTTCGTTTCAGAGAATCAAACACCAATAGTAGACGATAGCAAAGTTTTCTTAGAGAAAAAAATTGATGGTTGTCAAATGGTTTTGAATACGCTAACTGACGTTCAAATAACAGAAAAAATCGTGTTGTTAGACAATAGATTTATTGATGAGATTTATGATTTAATTTGGTTGGTTATGCCCGGTTACTATAAAAAAAGAACCATTGAAATGGGCAAATACTATGGCATATTTAAGAACGGTAAATTAGTTTCAATAGCCGGTCAACGAATGCAAACTAATCTTTTTATTGAAGTTAGTGCTGTTGTTACCCATCCTAACTATACCAGAAAAGGACTGGCAAAACAATTAATAGCATACAATACAAAAGAAATTTTAAAAGAAAATAAAACACCTATTTTACATACAAACAAAGGAAACTTAGCAATTTCTCTTTATGCAAAATTAGGTTATGAGTTAACTAGAAATATGAACTGGTGGTTGTATCGTAAAAAATAAGCTGAATAAAAAGCCAACTTACAACAAGGTGCTTAAAACCGTTTCATTCATATTGATAAGTGAAATACGAAAGAATGATGAGCAAAAAGAATAGCGTATTTATCGCAACAAGTTTAGACGGTTATATTGCTGACAAAAATGGTGGAATTGAATGGCTAAATGCTATTCCAAACCCAAGTAATGACGATATAGGATATGTGGAATTCAACAACGGAATTAACGCTCTAGTTATGGGAAGAACAACATTTGAAACCGTACTCGGTTTTGATGTTGAATGGCCGTATAATAAGCCAGTATTTGTATTAAGTAACAAACTAAAAGAAATACCTGAAAGTCATATTGGTAAAGCATTTTTAGTTAAAGGGACTTTGACGGAAATTTTAGACCATATTCACAAAAAAGGATTTTACAAACTATACATTGACGGAGGAACCACAATTAGTAGTTTTTTGAAAGAGGACTTAATTGACGAAATGGTGTTGACGACAATCCCTATTTTATTAGGTGGTGGTTCTTCTTTGTTTTCGGAACTTCCGAACGAACTGAAATTTGAACTAATTGGAACAAAAACATATTTGAACCAAATAACACAGAATCATTACATTCGATTTAAATAAATACGAAATGCCAAAGCAGGGTATATTTAATTAAAAAAATGAACGAAATCGAAATATTAACAGAAAGAATAAAATTGAGACTAATTACATTCTCGGATTTAAATTCGATTCATAAATTACATTCTTTACCTGAAACAGATGAATTCAATGCTCTTGGAATTCCAGAAGATATTGAAGAAACTAAAAGTATAATTACACCTTGGATTGCGGAAAATAAGTTAAGCAAAATAAAGAATTACACATTTGCAATTGAAAATCGATTAGATCGAGAATTCATCGGATTATTTGGACTTAAACTCGGAACCGAAAAATATAAACGAGCAGAGGTGTGGTATAAAATACATTCTGACTTCTGGAAAAAAGGTTACGCAACGGAATCTTTAAAAGCGGTAATAAATTTCGGATTTGAAAATCTTAAACTGCACCGAATAGAGGCTGGATGTGCTGTAGAAAATATAGGTTCCATTAAAGTTCTGGAAAAATCAGGAATGCTAAGAGAAGGAAGACTCAGACAAGTATTACCTCTCAAATCTGGTTGGTCAGACAATTTCGAATATTCAATACTTGAAACTGACGAAAGGAAAAAATAACTAAGCACAACACCCAATAAAAATAATTGTGTTTTAGTGTGAAAAAAAAGATTGTTGCGTGTTAGTTACATGCTGAGAAAACAAAATTGTAGTCAAACATAAAGAGAGATATGATAAGCAAGATTAGATTAAAAATAGAATTTTCAGTTTTTGCACTGCTATCAATGCTTTGTATAACTTCATGTAGTTCACAAGCAGAAGAAAATACCCCTCCAAACATTATCATTTTTCTAGTAGACGATATGGGGCTAATGGATACATCAGTTCCATTTTTGACAGATACAAATGGTAAATCGGTAAAATATCGATCGAATGATTATTATAAAACGCCTAATATGGAAAAGCTTGCAAAGCAAGGTGTTCGTTTTATAAATTATTATGCACATTCGGTTTGTTCACCATCGCGAACAACAATTTTAACGGGTCAAAACTCTGCTCGCCATGGGGTAACCAATTGGATTAAATCTGAGGAGAATAATCGCTCCGAGTTTGGACCTGCAAATTGGAACTGGAAAGGACTTACCAAAGAATCGGTAACACTTCCGAGAATCTTACAACAAGCAGGCTATAAAACAATTCATGTAGGCAAAGCGCACTTTGGACCGTTCGACAGCGAAGGGGAAAACCCACTTAATCTGGGTTTTGATATAAACATTGCCGGTAGCTCTATAGGGGAACCTGGCAGTTATTTAGGTACGGAAGGATTTGGACATACAGGAGGTAATAAAGTAAGAGCTGTACCAGGTTTAGAGAAATACCATGGTAAGGATATTTTTCTGACAGAGGCATTAACCTTAGAAGCCAATTTGGCAATATCTCAAGCTAAGGAAGAAGGCAAACCTTTCTTCCTTAACATGGCTCATTATGCTGTTCATGCACCTTTTTATTCAGATTCTCGTTTTGCCGAAAACTACAAAGACTTGAATATGTCTGAAAAAGCTCAAGCTTATGCAACACTTATTGAAGGCATTGATAAATCACTAGGGGATATAGTACAGCATGTGAAAGATCTGGGATTAGGAGAGAATACACTTATCTTCTTCTTGGGAGACAATGGTTCAGATGCTCCTCTACCAATTGAAAACAACTACAGTAGCTCTTCTCCCTTGAAAGGTAAAAAGGGTAACCATTGGGAAGGTGGCATGCGCGTACCATTTATTGCATCGTGGGTTTCGCCAAATGAAAATATATCCTGTCAAGAAAAAACCCCCATTGCAGCTAATGTCGTTCAAAAGCAATTAGGAACTATTATGGACATTTTTCCCACTTTGTGTAAAGTAGCAAATGTGAATTATCCTGAAGGTTATATTTTGGATGGATTTGCACTTCAAGATCAGCTTCATGGTCGACAAGACGTTAAACGTGATGAGCTATTTCTTAATCATTTTCCCCATAGTCATCGTTCCAGCTATTTTACTAGTCTGGTTAAGTCTGACTGGAAAGTCGTTTATCATTATCAAGTAGAAAATCAACCAGATTATGAACTATTCAATTTAAAAGAAGATCCGTTTGAAACCAATAATGTAGCCGATAAAAATAAAGAACAGCTTAATATTATGATGAAGGCATTATCCAATGAAATGGAAAGTAAAAAGGTTCTCTATCCTGAAAAAGAAGAACAGCCACTAGAACTAATTTTGCCCAATTAAACATTTCTATTGCACAGGGTTTAAAATATCATACCAATTTATCTTTCAAGAATTTGGAATCTGATTAAAGCACAAAAGCCATTAATTATGTTTAGACCATTGAGCAGATAGAACTAAATTTGAAAATGTGTTTATTCAGTAAAACAAATAGCGGTTCGTAGGTCAGGTGTTTCAAAATGCCCAACACCTCATATTCGAGATGTTAGCCACAATGTTAGAAAACGTCTTGTTACTCCTTTAAAAAAATCTAATTAGTGTATATTACTCACCTATCTAAAGGTGACATTATGCACGACAATAAAACGCTACATTATATTAAAGAGGAATTAGAAAACATGCCATCTGGCTGGTTGAGCCTAACAACACATCGACTAGATATTTATGATGAAAAATTAGCGAAAATTGAATTTCTAGAACAGTTTGAAATCTTATTTAATACCAATAATTCTGAATCATCGGCACTGAGTAAATTACCCACTGCTTACGATTATATTCGATTAGGTCATCCGTTATCTTCTATACTAGAATGGGCAGTTGCTAAATTAAATAATCAAAAACCAGAAAATGTAATAAGTTTTTCATCGAAGACGATTCCTATTTATGCAATTCTAAGAAGTAATTTATTATATAAGAAAAACACTCAAATTCTTTATACAGGCGAATTACCGGAATGTTTTGATGCGGAAATACTACGAAATATTTATGGTTATAAATTTGAGTTAAAGAAAGTAGAGAAAGTAGATGATATCTGCGAGTTTAATGGGAGTACAATTTTCGTTTCACAACAAGATGAAATGAATTCTATTGATATCACACCTAACATTGACTTTTTCATTGGTCTTCATTCTCACCTTGGAAGTATTCTATTGGTAAATGGCGCTAAAAATGAAAGCTATGTTTCAGAAATTCAGCACGTAAGAAGAAGAGAGACCATAGCTATGACCCCCGCCGATTCTCTTAATGCCTTAAAATTGCTAATAGACAAAACTTCTGTTCATATCATTAAAAGTAATGTAGAAGCGAATAAAACAAGTGTTCTAAATTCAATTAAAGCTATTACCGGTACGGATACAAAGCCGTTAGTTGCTTCTAGTGGACTTTCTATGCAATATTCTATTATGATGGGGCTAATTCACGATGCCCTAGAAGAACACAAAGGAAAAGCTATTAAAATCATAGTTCCAACAAATTGTTATGGTGGAACAAATGATCAAGCAAGGCGAGTGGCTGCCTGCCTTGATAATGTTGAAGTGGTAGATTTAGCAGTTGATGGAGATAATAATATGGTTCAAAGTATTGATATCGTTTTAAATAAAATTGCCAACGAAGATGCCGTCCCTTACATAATCGCAGAAATTCCAACAAACCCTAGAGTGGAAGTTCCTGATCTTATAATATTGAAAAATGTTTTAAGTGAAACCCGCAGAACTGTAACCGGTGAAATAGCTATTGACCCTGTTTTTATTCTAGATCAAACATTTTGTCCCAATGTGCACTTTTTAGGTGAAGATGACATACTCTCAACGGTCAGGGTTATTTCATATGTTAGCGGGTCGAAATTCCCTAGTGGCGGGCAATGTACGGCAGGCTACTGTATAGGAAATAAAAGAACTGAAGCTTTATTAGAAAAAATAGAACTGCATCTAAAACTTTGCGATAACGAGGCTACTGCTCTTCAAATGGAAATATTAGCAAAGCAATTGCCTTCAATGAATCAAAGAATTATTGATGCCTATAAGAATACCCGCGAATTTGTAACCTTCATTTACGATACTTTACCAGCCGCTAAAATCAATTTTGTATCAGAAGAATTGGCAAAACAAGGATTTACCCCATCTGTATTTTCATTAGACCTTCCAACTAAAGGTAAAACAGATGAAGAAAAAGAATCTTATAAAAGAGCGTTAAATCTTAAATTAATCAATTTAATGATTACAGAAATTCCTGATGAGAGTAAGTTCTGTGTAAGCTATGGGCAGTTAACTGGATGTTATTGGACAATACCTGCCACCTCTACTCAAGGAACAACTAAAGAAGGAGACAAAGATTATATTGTACGTGTATCACTTTCTCCTAATCTGGATATTGAACTGCATAAAAAAATATTTTTAAAATTTGTTGAAAATATTTGACTCCGTGAAGATGGTTAGAGTAATCTCTACTTAATCAAATTATTAAGTAGTTTATTTAAAATGTCATGGATTACTATAAACTAAAATGAAAAAATAAGTGCAAAACAAAAAGTTCTGGCTACGTGTGCAGACTGAAACATAAAGTTTTCTTTGTATTGCATCTTGCCAAATCTCGAAATCACTCTTACCTTTAAACTATTTTGTCTATCAAAATATCTTATCTTCAAATTAATAACCAAACATACGAGCCTAAACCATTGGCACCAAGCTTAAAAAATGAAAATAAAAATTCTAAAATCAGACATTCAACTTGAAAACGACAGAGTTTTACTTCTCCCCTTTGAGAATAAAAGAAATGAGGAGCTCAAAGAAATAATCTTCGATAAAGAAATTTGGAAATTTATGGGGATGAACATAAATAACGAACAGGGTTTTAAGAACTATATCGCAAAAACGATAAAGGACAAAAACAATCGTCTTTGTTATCCATTTCTAATTATCGACAAAGAAACTGATAAAGTAGCAGGTTGTACAAGATATGGAAATGTGAATACCGCTAATAAAAAATGTGAAATTGGCTGGACCTGGTATGGAACAGATTTTCAAGGCACAGGATTAAACAAAGCCTGTAAGTATGAACTATTGAAGTTTGGTTTTGAGAATATTGGATTTAGAAGAATACAGTTTAGTGCCGATAAAGAAAACTTAAGGTCACAAAAAGCAATAGAAAATTTAGGTGCTCAGAAAGAGGGCGTTTTTAGAAATAACTACGTCGCTCCAAACGGGGAAAGCAGAACTGATGTTTATTATAGCATTATAAAAGAAGAATGGAATTCGCTCAAAGCTGAACGTTTTCCAGAATTTTTAGTCTATTAAAAACCAAGTAGTACGTAAAAGTCAGTTGTCAACAATACCAATAATCAATGTAAATTTTAGGGCTTACGTCAAAGTTTATTTGTGTATATAAAGTCCCAATTACAATAGTTCTCGTGATGGTATTTTACGTTATACAGGGTGAAAATGAATTCTAATAAAGAGAAGTAATCAACAATGAAAACTTACAAATCAAAATTCGGATTTGAAATAATGTTGTTGATGATATTTATTTTTGGCGGTATATTAGGATTTATGGTATATCGAAACGAACCATTGCAGGCAATACTTTCGGTTGGCGGAATCTTTCTATTGGTCTATGGACTATGTTTGTACCTAAATTTTTCGACCGAATACACGATTACTGAAGCTGGAGTTTTAAAAGTAAAATGTGGTTTTTTCTACAATAAACAATTTGATATAAACAAAATCAGGTCTGTTGCCAAAACAGGAAATCTAATTTCATCACCTGCACCATCATTGGACAGAATTGAACTGACTTATGGAAAGTTTGACTTAATCATAATTTCTCCTAAGGACAAATTTGAATTCGCCAGAGAACTAACAAAAGTAAATCCTCGAATTGAGAACAAACTGAACGAATAAAAAACAACACCATATCAACACCAATAATTAATGCGGATTTTGGGGTTTATGTCAAGGTCTGTTTGTATTTATAAAACCCCGAAAGCTTTCAGGTTTTTTTTATATTATCTTCTAATTACAGAAAATCATAGAAGACTATAAAGAGGTATTAGGGTACTAAAGAAAATGTATCAAATCTACTTCACCAATACGTTTTTGCTAATTTTACATCTACTTAATCAACCACATAAACCTCAATCTATAATGTCAAAAAACAAAGGCAACGTTATCGTAAAAAATACGCAAATCATTATACTGCTTTTAAGCTTGTTGATTTTAGGCTGTAAAGAGAGTAAAGAATCCGAAACTATAAAATTAGATTTAGAGTCTAACCCTAGTAAAGTTGAACTATTTGCAGAAGGAATTGTATCTACCGGCTTATATGAGCGAGATATCGCAATAGCACCAAACGGAAATGAATTGATATACACTTTAGGAGATTATAAACAACAAAAAAGGTGTCTCATACAAATAGACAGAATTGAAGGCAAATGGAGTCAACCGAAAATAGTAACCCTATCTGGAAAATATCAAGATATAGAACCATTCTATACTGAAGGTGGGCAAAGGTTGTTTTTCGCCTCTAATAGACCTATAGAGAAAGACTCAACCAGAAATGACTATAATATTTGGTACAGTGATAGAGACGGGGATAAATGGAGCGATCCCAAAGCATTGAACGATAAAATAAATACTGAAGAAGATGAGTTTTATCCGTCACTTAGTAAGAATGGGAATTTATACTTTACAGCAACTAGAAAAGAAAGTATTGGTCGAGAAGATATTTTTGTATCCAAAAAAGTCAACGGTGAATATCAGGAGGCCGTAGTGTTAGATAGTACAATAAACACAGCATATTTTGAATTCAACTCTTATATAAATCCGGAGGAAAATTTACTAATATTCAGTTCATTTGGAAGAGAAGATGGTTTAGGAGGTGGCGATTTATATTATAGCATAAAAGATAAAGAAGGTAATTGGAGTGAATCAAAAAACATGGGGAAAAATATTAATTCACCTCAACTCGATTATTGTCCCTTTATTGATATTGAACGTAACAATCTATATTTTACAAGTGAAAAATTTGACCTAAATACTAGTAGAATTAAGACTGTTGAAGATTTAAAACTGTATTCAAATCAGACTAAGAATGGGATGGGAAATATTTATAGAATTGGGTTGGAAGAGCTAAAGCTAAACTAACATTGAGCAACGATTACAATAAACGTTTCCTTACTGGCTAGCCTATACATCAACAAAACAACTGATATTAAAATTAATGTAACCGAACAATAAAAATTCTCATATATTCCCTAATATCCCCCTATATCCTTGTCATAATACTATAATATTTTAAACTGTTTCACTACTTATTATATGAAGCTAAATTATTTAGATGATGATAGCTTTTAAATATGTATCGCTATTTCTATGAGTAATCGGAACAGCAGCATCGATTCAATACCTAACCAAATTGAATTACCAAATTCTAATGCGCACGGTAAAAATATAGTAATTTTAAATCCTCTGGAATAACGATTTATAAGTATACAATTAGCAGTAGAAAAAAGTATTGAAGGAGTTTAGAATAAAATTTGGTTGACACGTATATAGTGTTTAAAAATTAATGTTTCACAAAAACTGGTGTAACTCTATAAATGGAAAAAAATCTCAATCAAATAAGAATAGCCGTTTACGATAAAAGTTCCCTTAAAATTACTGACTTCGAACTTGAGTTAGAAAGTCAAGAATACGATGCTTGTCATTTTAAACTCAACGGAAAACATATTAAAAGTAGAACCGCTAAAATAACTCCTAAAAAAGTTGGCCAATTCGTGACATTCTGGAAACGAAATGGCAATGGACCAATTGAACCCTTTAATGTCGATGACCTTATTGATTTTTATGTTGTAAACGTACGAACCAACACAAGGTTTGGCCAGTTTGTTTTTCCAAAATCGGTATTGATTGAAAAAGGTATAATTTCTACGGGTGAGAAAGAAGGAAAAAGAGCATTCAGAGTGTATCCAAATTGGGACCTTGCAAAAAACAAACAAGCGGAACGAACGCAAAAATGGCAGTTAAACTATTTCTATGAAATTAGTGATTCAATGAGTTTCGATAAGGTTATACAATTGTATAATTCTATATAAAATTGCTAACTATATTTAGACGAAAATGAAAAAACATAATTACGAAGTCAAAGTTGAATGGACGGGCAACGAAGGAAATGGAACTCTCGACTACAAATCATACAACCGAAATCACACAATTATTGCCAACGGTAAGTATAGCGAGATAAACGGTTCATCAGACCCATCCTTTTTAGGAGATAAAACTAGGTATAACCCTGAGGATCTATTTCTTTCATCAATATCATCTTGTCATATGCTTTGGTATTTGCATTTATGCTCGGTGCACAAAATAATAGTGACAGAATATTTAGACCATGCAACCGGCATTATGCAAGAAACTGAAAATGGTAGCGGAAAATTTACTGGAGTTACGCTACATCCAAAAGTGAAAATTACCAGTTTAAATATGATTACTAAAGCGAACCAATTACATGAAGAAGCGAATAAAATGTGTTTTATTGCAAATTCTTGCAACTTCAAAATTGAACACAAACCGCATACCTCTGTAGCATAAATTATCTAAAACATACTATTTACAAATTCCTTTTAAAAAAACAGTACACCTATAGTACCAATACTAAACTATTTTCATTTCGCATAAAAGAATTCCGTACTCCCTAAACCAAAACCATCTTTCACTCATTTTTCATTGTTATAAATATTAATTTGGCACAGTTTTGTATTGTAATTTTACTATGATGAAAAATATATCTATTGTACTCAGTTTAGTTCTTTTTGCCCAGTTTACAAACGGACAAAAAGATGATTCTTATAAAACGTTATGGGATAAGGTTGAAAAACTAGATGATGAAAATCTTTCTAAATCAGCTTTAAAACTAGTTGAATCTATATCTAAGAAAGCAAAAGATGAAAAAAATGATGTTCAGACGATAAAGGCACTTCTTTACAAATCTAACTTTGTAATGGTCCTAGAAGAAGATGCCCAATTAAGCATTGTCAATGATTTTAAAACTGAAATCACAGCTGCCGAAAGCCCAACAAAAAATATTCTACATAGTTATTTAGCAAATCTGTATTGGCAGTATTACCAACAAAATCGGTATCGTTTTTATAATAGAACAACAACTGAAACAAAAATCGATACTGTAGATTTTAGAACCTGGGATTTAGATACACTATTTAAAGAAATTGATCATCATTTTCAAGCTTCATTAGAAAATTCTTCTGAAACTCAAAAACTACCTATTTCTTACTTAGATGAGATTTTATATAATGAGGAAGAAACTAGGGAATACCGACCTACTATATTCGATTTACTGGCGCATAACGCATTAGATTTTTATACCACCAACGAGAATACCATTAACAAACCTGCCGATATCTTTGAAATTGACGATGCAGAGGTGTTATGTGAAGCCTACTCCTTTAGTTTTTCAAATCTTGAGAGTGATGCCACAACTTCGCTACAATTTAGAGCTCTTATTATATACCAACAATTAGTATCATTTCACTTTAGCAATCCTGATATTAAACCATTGGTTTTAGTAGATATAGAACGCTTGCTTTTTATTCATAAAAATGCCACTTTCAGTAATAAGGATGAGTTGCTTCTTGATGTCCTTCAAAATTCTGCAGAAAACATAAAGCATAGTCCACTTTCCGGGCTGTACACTTATGAAATTGCACTATTTTATCAGCAACTGGGGCTTACCTACTCACCTAAAACAAATGAGAAACACCAATGGAAGTTAAAAGAAGCCGCTACACTTTGCGATGCCATAATTACTAAATTCCCAGAAAGCTTAGGGGCAAAGAAATCCACAGTCTTAAAATTAAACATAAAGGAGTCAAATGTACAATTGACCACCGAACAGCACATACCTACCAACATAACTAGTCGCTTATTGGTCAGATATAAAAACTTTGAAAATCTAACTTTAAGTGCTTATAAAATCACCAAAAAACAATTAAAAGAGCTAGATAAATTATATCCCGAAGCTAAAAAACAGTCTTTTTTAAAAAATTTACCTATTGCCAAAACATGGTCTGCATCACTAAAAACAGAAAACGATTTTCAAACGCACAGTACAGAAATCCTTATGCCAGCATTAGAAAATGGATATTATGCTATTGTAGCAGAACCAATAGACAAAAAAGATAGTTTATTCAGTTACGCCACGGTTCAAGCGACCAATTTGGCTATAAGTGAGACACAAACAAATACGCACCAATTCTATCAAGTATTTGACCGTACTAATGGAAAACCGATTACAAATGCAGAGGTAATCTTTAATTATCGTAAAAATTACAATTCCCCATCAAAGCAGGTGATTTATTTTACGGACACTAAAGGAAGTATTTCTATTGAAAAAAATAAGGATAGCTGGAACAGTATAGATGTTACCATTAAAAAAGATAACGATACTTCTTACTTCGGAGATTACTACATCAGTAGAGGCTATTCTCAAAATAGGGAAACTGTAAACCATACATGCTTTCTATTTACAGACCGAAGCATTTATCGGCCAGGTCAGCCCTTATACTTTAAAGGTATCGCGATACGACAAGAAAATGGCAAATCGAGTATATTGGATAATAAAACCATACAGGTTAAACTACATGACGTTAACGGACAAGAACTACAAACCAAAACCTTAAGCACTAACGAATATGGTTCGGTTTCAGGTGAATTTATATTGCCTATAAACGGACTTACTGGAATGTTTTCAATTCACGTAGATTCAGATGAAATTGATTTAAATGGGTATACCAGCTTTTCAATTGAGGAATACAAACGACCAAAATTTGAGACCTCTTTTGAACCAATTACTGAAACTTACAAAGTTAATGACAGTATTAATGTAACTGGCAAAGCTACCGCTTATGCCGGCAGTTCTATATCTGACGCAAAAGTGGTTTATAGAGTTAAACGAATAGTGAACTTGCCCAGATGGTATTACTGGTTTAGACCATACTTTAATAGCACTCCACAAGAAATTACCCATGGCGAAACAACAACCGATACATCAGGAAACTATCAAATATCGTTCAAAGCCATACCAGATAACAGCATTGACAAAGAGAGCTTACCAACGTTTAACTATGAAGTTACTGCCGATGTTACCGACATTAATGGGGAAACACGCAGTACAGTTACAAATGTATCTGTAGGCTATCACGCCTTAAATGTAAACTTGGTCATACTAGAAACGATAGACAAGACAATCAAGAATAATACATTCAGTATATCAAGCACCAATTTAAATGGTGAGTTTGTAGCGGCAACTGGCAATATAAAATTATATAAGCTAGAAGCGCCCGACAATGTTTTACGACCTAGAACATGGCCAGCACCAGATTACGCAGGTTTTTCAAAAGAAACGTTTAAAGAGCTTTATCCGCATGACGCTTTTGAGAATGAAGACAATCCTGTTAATTGGAAAAAGGGCAAAGTAGTATGGCAATCTAATTTTGATACTGGGACATCTATTGAGATGAATTTCGGCAAGACGAAGAATTGGAAATCCGGAAAATATAGTATGGAACTAGCTTCAAAAGATAAATTCGGACAAACCGTTAAAGATGTTGCCATTATTACCGTTACTGGGAATGAAGACACTTTGGCGGACAATCAATTATTTGAAATTAAAACGGACAAATCGCAGTACAAGATTGGCGACATCGCTCAAATAACATTTCTTTCAAGCGCTAAGAATCTCAACATAACCATTGTAACAGAAAAAAAACACCATGTTATAGATTCTAAGGTAATAGTCTTAAACAACAATTCTAAAACCATTTCTGTACCTGTTACAGCAGATGATTTAGGAGGATTTAGTATTAATTACAGTTATGCATTTGCTAATTACTTCGAATCAAATAATTATAATATTCAAGTACCCTGCCCTGCAACCGATTTACAAATTGAGACGATATCGTTTCGAGATAAATTAGCACCTGGCACAGATGAAACATGGTCATTTAAAATAAAAGGCTCTAAGGGAGAGAAAGTTTCCGCTGAACTCTTAGCAAGTATGTATGATGCCTCTTTAGATCAATTTAAACCACATTCTTGGAACTTTAATCCCTTAAGCAAACCAACATATTACTCAAATTTCAGAACTATTGCACAAACCAGCTTCTCGACCAGCAGTTTCTATTCGTTTCAAGGCTATGACCAATTAAGTTATTCTCCATTAAATTTTGATTCTTTTAATTGGTTTGGGCTAAATTTTGGTTCTTACGGTATGTTTTCTGAATCACGTAAAATGAAAAGGTCGGCTTCATCAGCTCCGTTAGCAAGAGGTATAATGAATGATGGTGCTGAATTAGATGAAGTTGCTATAACGGGTAATAATGTTTCAGATGAAATGGAGGCAGATTTAAACGCCCCAATGCAGCCAGAGGCTGATGAAGAAAAAACAGATTTTGATTCAGTTACTATTCGTAAAAACCTTCAAGAAACTGCTTTTTTCTTTCCAAAACTCGAAACGGACAAGGAAGGTAATGTTTCCTTCAATTTCACAACTCCAGAGGCGTTGACACGATGGAACCTGCAACTATTGACACATACCAAAGAATTGGAAAGCACTATTAAAAATCTTACCACAGTAACCCAAAAAGAATTAATGGTTACACCTAATGCGCCCCGTTTTTTACGCGAAGGTGATGAGATTATTATAAGTACAAAAATCTCCAATTTAACTAACAAAATACTTTCTGGGCAGGCTAAATTAGTATTGGTAGATGCAATGACGGGTTCAGATATTTTGAATCAATTAATCAAAACCATCGCAGGTGAAACTAACAATGCTTTTGATGAACGTTCATTTGAGGTAGACTCCATGGGGAATACTCAAGTATCATGGAAACTGAATATACCTAAAGGCCTACAATCTGTTCAATATAAAATAATTGCAAAAGCAGGTGATTACTCAGATGGGGAACAAAATATGTTACCGGTATTAACGAACCGAACTTTGGTTACCGAGACCTTACCGATGTGGGTTCGTAGCAACCAAACGAAAACCTTTGTTTTAAATAAGTTGAAGAATCTTCCGGTCGGTTCTGCTCGAGGGACTTTGAAGCATCACAAACTCACCTTAGAGATGACTTCCAATCCTGCATGGTATGCCGTGCAGGCACTACCCTATTTGATGGAGTATCCTTATGAATGTAATGAACAAACATTCGCAAAATACTACGCCAATACACTGGCTAGTCATATCGCAAATAGTAATCCTAGAATTCAAGAAGTTTTTGCGCAGTGGGCAAATTCAGATGCATTACTTAGTAATTTGGAAAAAAATCAAGAATTGAAATCCCTTTTAATTCAAGAAACTCCTTGGCTGCGTGATGCAAAATCAGAAACCGAACAGAAAAAGCGAATTGGACTATTATTCAATCTAAATAAAATACGGAACGAACAAGAATTAACGCTAAACAAATTGAATCAGAATCAAAAACCGAGTGGTGCATGGCCATGGTTCAACGGCGGTCCAGACAATAGATTTATAACACGACACATCGTTACAGGTTTAGGTCATTTAAATCATTTGAATGTCACTTCCGCTAAGCTCAGCAATCAATCAAAAATGATTGAAAATGCTATTTCATATTTAGATAAGGAGTTTGTGGAAGAATATGAATCAATGAAGAAGAACACTGCAGATATAAATAATGACCACTTAACTGCAACCCAGATTCAATTTTTATATATGAGGAGCTTTTTTAAGGATATAGAGACCCCTAAAAAAGTAGATGAAATAACAATATATTACAAAAAGCAGGCGCAAAAATACTGGATGAACAAAGGACTGTATTCTCAAGGAATGTTGGCCTTAACTCTTTACCGCAATAAGGATGAAAAAACCGCATCTAAAATACTGCGCTCCTTAGAAGAAAATAGTATTACTAGTGATGAACTAGGTATGTATTGGAAGAAAAATACGAGCTCTTGGTTTTGGTATCAAGCACCAATAGAAACTCAATCATTATTGATAGAGGCTTTTTCTGAAATACACCCAACAGATATAGAAACTATAGATAATCTAAAAATTTGGCTACTTAAAAATAAACAAACCAATCAATGGAAAACAACAAAAGCAACTACAGAAGCGGTATATGCTTTATTACTTCAAGGTAGTGATTGGTTATCGGTAACCGATGCTGTTGATGTTTTAGTTGGCGGAGAAAAATTAGAACCATCAACATTAGAAAATGTAAAAGTTGAAGCAGGAACAGGATATTTCAAAACATCTTGGAACGGAACTGAAATAGCACCTAAAATGGGTGAAGTGCAAATTACCAAAAAAGGAAATGGTATTGCGTGGGGAGCTTTATACTGGCAATATTTCGAAGATTTGGATAAAATCACGAGTGCCGAAACTCCGCTTCAATTAAAGAAAAAATTATTCTTGAAGAAGAATACGAAGACAGGTGAAGTGATATCTGAAATCACCGATACCACCTCTTTAAAAGTCGGCGACCTCGTTCGAATTAGAATAGAATTAAAGGCGGATCGTGATATGGAATTTATACATATGAAAGATATGAGAGCGGCAGGTTTTGAACCTATCAATGTTATTTCTCGATATAAGTGGCAAGATGGTTTAGGCTATTATGAGAGTACGAAAGATGCAAGTACAAATTTCTTTTTCGACTATTTACGTAAAGGCATTTATGTATTTGAATATGATGTACGCGTAAACAATGCAGGTAATTTCAGCAATGGCATTACCACCATTCAAAGCATGTACGCACCAGAATTCAGTAGTCATAGTGAAGGGGTACGTGTTTCGGTAGAAAATAAATAATACTTAATCAAAAACATAAACATAAAAAAAGGCGCTACTCTGTAGCGCCTTTTTTCTTTATGATAAAGAATACCTTACCAAATATGAACTCTCTTTTCAGGAGTTAAATACATGGCATCACCTTCTTTAATATCAAAGGCATCATAAAACTCTTGAATATTCAATAAAGGCTGTGTAGCCCTTACCATACCAGGAGAATGCGGATCTGTCTTAATTTGTGTTCTAAGTGCTTCATCTCTGCTCTTAGTTCTCCAAACGGTAGCCCAAGACATAAAGAAACGTTGCTCAGCGGTAAAACCGTCAATATCTTCTGGACGACCATTTTCAGCATAGTATTTTTGAAGTCCGTCATACGCACCCAATAAACCACCTAAATCACCAATATTCTCACCTAAAGTAAACTTACCGTTTACATTTACACCTGGTAATACAGAAACACTATCATACTGTACTGCCAATGCATCAGCTCTTTCTGTAAAAGCTTTCAAATCTTCATCTGTCCACCAGTTTTTTAAATTACCATCAGCATCAAATCGAGAACCACTATCATCGAAAGCATGTGAAATTTCATGTCCGATTACCGCTCCAATTCCACCATAATTAACTGCCTCATCAGCTGTGTAATTGTAGAAAGGTGGCTGTAGAATAGCCGCAGGAAAAACAATCTCATTGTTAAGAGGATTAAAATAAGCATTTACCGTTTGCGGAGACATACCCCATTCTGTTTTATCAACCGGTTCTCCTATCTCTGCAAAATTCTTTAATTCGCCCCACTTATCTACAGCAGTCATATTTTCGAAATATGATTTACCCTTGGTAACATCCATTGTAGAGTAATCTTCCCATTTATCTGGATAAGCAATTTTAACTGTAAACTTATCTAACTTCTCAATAGCTTTTGTCTTTGTTGAATCACTCATCCAATCCAAAACAGAAATACGCTCTTTGAATGCATCAATAACATTAGCAATCATCTTTTCAGCTTTAGCCTTTGCCTCTGGCGGAAATTTAGCATCAACATATAATTGACCTAAAGCTTCCCCAACGGTACCATTTACAGTTGATAAGGCACGCTCATTTGCAGGACGTTGCTCTTTTGCACCACTCAAATATTTACTATAAAACTCCCAATCTGCAGTTTCTATATCAGTAGTTAATCTACCAGCAGCACTATTAAAAGTATCCCATCTTACTAAGTCTTTAATATCTTCTATTGGGGTTTCTTTCAAAAACTTATCTAATGCTTTAGTATATCGCAACTGAGTAACCAAAAGCGTATCGAACTTTTTAGTGATACCCAAATCGGAAATAAATTTACCTAGATCTATAGTAGTTAACATCTTATCAGCATCAGCGACAGATTTAGGGTTATTATAATTTCTAGCGTCTCTACTTTCAACTTTATCTAACCTAGGTTCGGCAAGTTTGGTTTCCATGGCTAGAATTTTATCTGCAGCCTTGGTGGCGGCTTCTTCCGTATCTCCCAACTTTTGCAACATTTTAGAAATGTGCTTTTTATATTCCTCACGAATTTCGATAGACTTTTCATCTTCCTCCAAATAGAAATCACGATCTGGTAGTCCGAGTCCGTTAGCCCCTAAATAAACCGTATTCATACTACTATTATTTAAATCTGCACCTGCTCCTATACCAATAAAAGGTGAAGAAACAGCAGCATTTGTAGCCAATACCGTTTGTAAATCCTTTAAATTTTTAATAGAAGCTATCGCTTCTAAAGCAGGTTTCAAAGGTGTAATACCAGCTTCATTTCTTGCCGCTGAATCTAACTTTGTATCAAAAATAGCTAATGCTTTTGCCTGATCAGTATCTGCAGCATAATTCCCACTTTCCTTCGCAGTTGCTAATATTTTCAAAACATCATCATCTGTAGATTTACGAAGTACACTAAAACCACCCCAGCTAGTTCTGTCATCTGGAATTTCAGTGAATTTCATCCAATTTCCATTAACATAGTTATAGAAATCTGACTTAGGGTTCTGAGTTGTATCCATGTTCGTAAGAACAATACCCGGAATTTTTTCTACTTCAGAAGTAGGTTTAGCTTCCTCTTTACAAGAAACCAAGGCTACCAAACCGGCAGCTAGAAAATAAATTTTTTTCATATTGTGAGTTAGTTTAAAACGTCTTGATTAATAAGACGTTCCTTTTGAGTTTTGTTACAAAAATAACAGGATTTTACTTTCAACACATTTATTTAGCATATGAATTAAGAACATTAACATTTGACTACTACTGATTTACCTATAAAAAAACCTAATTGAAAAATATCTAAATAACCAGTCACATACCGTTAACTCACTGAAAGAGCCCATACACTCATTACCTATTTTATAAGAATACGTTCCACAATACTTTAGACGTATAAATATAAAACCACTGAATTATGAAAAGCATATTAACAATAAACGTAAAAGAACCATGCAAAGAAAAATTTACTAATTTTAATAAAACCGAAAAAGGAGGATTTTGCCAGAGTTGTAAAAAAGAGGTCATTGATTTTACCAATTTTTCTGACAAAGAACTTGTAAACTATTTAAGTGGTACAAATAAAAAAACTTGTGGGATGTTTAAAGCATCTCAACTAAAATCTTACGAAACAAATACTTTGCACACTATGAACAATTCAATGTTAACTAAAGGTATAGGTATGATGAGCTTATCATTATTGGCTCTTTGCGCCACTGAGGTGAAAGGTCAAGAAACTACTAGCGTAGACCCCCCTATTGAAATAGTTTCTAACCAGCATAAAAGTATCATGGGCATGATGGTTAAGTATCAAGAAAAGTACACCTTAACCGGCACCATATTAGATGAAGCAAATGAACCGCTACCAGGTGTAAATGTAGTTTTAAAAGGAACTACAGTGGGTACACAAACAGATTTTGATGGTAAGTTTGAATTCCCTCAACGATTAAAAGAGAATGACATTTTGGTATTAAGCTTCATTGGTTATGAGACCAAAACGTACAAAGTAGCCTCTAGTACATCTGCGAACATCGATATAAACATTAGCTTTGATTCTTATGATGTAGAACTAATGGGTGATATTGTAATTGGTGGTACCTACTCAAGCAAAAGAAACATTTTTCAAAAAATTGGAGACATTTTTAAATAATGAGAATCACTGTATTCTTCACATTCTTAGTTTCTTTAACATCCTTGGCCCAACGCTCAGATTTTAATCATACAGATTTTAAGAAAGCAGACAGCATAGCTGAATATCACAAAGGCGCTAGCTTAAAAAACTTACCTGTGCTTACCCATAATTTGACTTCAAGGTTAACAACCGATGTGGAAAAATTTAGAGCCATATACACATGGATAAGCTCAAATATTGAGAATGACTATTCTTCCTATTTAAAAATTAGCCATAAACGAAAAAGGCTTGTAAATGACAGGCAAGCCTTTTTAGATTGGAATAAAAGCATAACACCTAAGGTCTTCGATAGACTACTTAACGAACGAAAAACCGCTTGTACAGGTTATGCTTATTTAGTTAAAGAAATGGCTACTCTAGCAGGATTTAAATGTAATATTATTGATGGGTATGGACGTACACCTACATTGTTATTAGATGAAGACAGTATTCCCAACCATTCATGGAATAGTATTGTAATAAATAACAAATGGTATGTATGTGATGCTACCTGGTCTGCTGGACAAACTATTCTTGAGGATGGAAATTCGAGGTTTGAAAGTGATTATTTCGATGGTTATTTTTTAGCCGAACCCGAACTGTTTGCAAAAAACCACTACCCTACTCTTAAGGAAGAAATTCAACAAAAAGATGCAGAAAGTTTTAAAGCATTTATTGTCGGTCCGGTGGTGTACAAAGAAGCTTTTCATGAACCGATTATTCCAGTATTTCCCGCAGCAATGCATAGTCAAATAACAAAGGGAGGGTCGGTAACTTTTAAGTTAAAAGTACCTATTGATTTTAATGGAGAGATTAACCTGTTTATCAATAAAGGAGGCATTCAAAAATCAACTAACGCGCATACCAGCAGAAATAAAGATGAAATACGCTTAACCCAAACTTTTGAAAAAAAGGGATTATACGATGTGCATATTTCAGCGGAAAGCAACTTAATAGCTACGTATGTTATTAAAGTAAAGTGAGTTTATTGCGGAGGATACTTGCTGAATATTTTCTCGACTACAGCCTTAATTCTTTCTGACTTTTCTATTGGCGTGTCACCTTCACGAAAAGGACTTTCACTAATTGCTTGCCATATAAGTATGTCTTTATTGGCATCTACAAAATCTATTTGAAGTTCTCTAGTCATTTTTGGTCCGCCTACAGGAATACCTATTGACACGCCGCCACCAATACCACGATTACCACCACCAAGACCTACACCAACATTATTACCTTGTTGAGATTTAAATACTGAACTTTTTATATTGATAAAAACATCAGGTTCTTCAGCGAACATATACCCTTTCTCACCTAAAGTAGCATCCATGGCATCCATTAACCTTTTCTCGTCCAATTCGCTTAGACCAGTTTCCATGTCTCCAAAATAATTATAGGTAGCGTAGGAAGTGAAATCAGTTTGATTATCATAGTCATAATTAACCCTTGCTGCTCCGCAAGAAGTTAAAACGACCAGAACAATACTAAATAGAAAGATTCTCATGAAATTGTGTTTTCTTAAAATTAAAGAAAATAACAGCGTAAAATATATTTTTAAGAAGGTATTCGACTAAGCGCTAAGCATTGATACATACTTTTCTATCGACTCTTATCTAACTTATCATTATTCTACATCTTTTTTATCTACAGATTTAGTTAGTGCCGAAGAAATAATTCCTGTAGGTATAGCCACAATTCCTAATCCAATCATAAGAATAAAGAAAGTAAAGACTTTACCCCCGACGGTAATAGGATAAACATCTCCATACCCAACAGTAGTAAGTGTAATTATTGCCCACCAAAGACTATCAAAAATGGATGAGAAATTTTCTGGTTGAGCTTCATTTTCAAAATAATAAATACCCACAGCAGAAAAATAAATCAATATCAAGGTAACAATCAAGAATAATAAAATCTCTTCTTTTGCCAAGCTGATAGCTTTAGAAAAATGCTTAATGGCTTTATTATAACGTATAAGCTTGAGAATACGGAATAATCTCAGAAATCGTAAAGCCCTAAGTGACCTTAAATCGACTCCCAATGATAAATAAAATGGAAGTATTGCCAAAAAGTCAATAATCCCGAAAAAACTAAAAATGAATTTATGCTTCTTATCCGAAACATAAATACGAAGTAAATATTCTATTGTAAAAACAATTACGCAAAAGATTTCAATTATTCTTAAAAGTTTCCTAGTCGATGGTTCTAAATCAGGAACTGTTTCATAGGAGAAAGCTATGATAGATAAAAATATCAATGCCTGTATAAAATAAGCAAAAACCCTACTCTTACTATTGTCATTAATTTCAACAATATTTTTCAAATACTGTCTCATAGAATCCAAATTTTAAGAGTTAAGCATTGCCCAAAGCTTATCCTTTAATTCAACAATACCCATTTGAGCAACCGATGATATAAACATAAACGGAGTACCGTTTAAATCTTTGTTTAATTCCTCTCTCATTTCATCCATGAGTTCATCATCTAGCATATCACTTTTAGAGATACATATAAGACGGTCTTTATCTAATAATTCAGGATTGTAACGTCTTAATTCATCTAACAAAATCTCATACTCCTTGCTTATATCCTTACTATCAGCAGGAATTAAAAAAAGCAAGTTTGAATTACGCTCTATATGTCTTAAAAAATAATGTCCTAAGCCCTTACCTTCTGCAGCACCCTCAATAATACCGGGTATATCTGCCATTACGAAACTTTTAAAATCGCGGTATTCTACAATACCTAAGTTCGGTTTTAAAGTTGTAAACTCATAATCGGCAATTTTAGGTTTTGCCGAAGTTATTACCGATAATAAGGTTGATTTTCCTGCATTTGGAAAACCTACCAAACCAACATCGGCCAATACTTTTAATTCTAATAAAAACTCACCTTCGAGACCATCAACACCAGGTTGTGCATATCTAGGTGTTTGATTCGTAGATGTTCTAAAGTGCCAGTTACCACGGCCACCCATTCCACCTTTCAACAGAATCTTCTCTTCACCATGCTCCGTAATTTCAAAAAGCACATCTTTGGTCTCGAAATCTTTTATAATAGTACCTAAAGGCACATCTAAATACACATCTTCACCATCTGCCCCTGAACTTCGGCTTTTGCTACCATGTTCGCCATGTCCTGCTTTGAAATGTTTTTTATATTTGAAGTTCACCAGTGTCCAAAGGTTTTCATTTCCTCTAACAATGATATGACCTCCACGACCACCATCACCACCATCAGGACCACCCTTGGTAATAAATTTTTCACGATGCAAATGCACGGATCCCTTGCCTCCTTTACCAGAAGTCAAACCTACTTTTACGTAGTCTACAAAATTACCCTCGGTCATTGATGTTTTTTCTGTTCAAAACTCTTTAGCCAATTGATGTGACGAAAGAGATTCTAAATTATTTTATGTCTTCGATTACTTTCGTTAGGCGCTCGGTAATTTCTGCAATAGAACCAATACCGTTCACACTATGAAATTTACCTTGTGCCTCGTAAAATTCTTTTACAGGCGTAGTTTTTTGATTGTACTCGTCGAAACGATTTCTAATTTTAGTAACATCTTGATCATCACTACGACCACTTATCTTACCTCGTTCTAGAAGACGTCCTATTAAAACTTCGTCATTGGCTTCTAAAGCAATGGTAGCATTAATGCCCATATCCTTAGATTCCAAGAAATTATCCAATGCTTCTGCTTGTGCAGCAGTTCTTGGAAAACCATCAAAAATAAATCCGTCTGCTTCAGGATTTTTCTCAACTTCTTCCTGCAACATTTTTATAGTAACCTCATCAGGTACCAAATCACCTTTATCCATATATGATTTAGCTAAAGTCCCTAATTCTGTTCCGTTTTTTATATTGTACCGAAACACATCTCCTGTAGAAATATGCTTAAGATTATATTTTTCTTTTAGGAATTCTGCTTGTGTGCCCTTGCCGGCTCCTGGCTTACCAAAGAGTACAAGATTGATCATATGTTTCTGGTTTAGTTGGTATACTTCTTTTAAATTTCTTCCTTGTTCTTTATAGTCTAGACCATAACCCACGATAAAATTATCGGGTATGGCCAATCCAAAATAATCAATGGCATATTCACCTTTATAAACATCTGGCTTATAGAAAAGACTGGCTATTTTAAATTCCTTGACATTGGTCTTAGAAAACAAATGAACCAATTTCTGTAAGGTACGCCCTGTATCAATAATGTCTTCTAAGATAATAACACTGCGGCCTTCAATATTTTCTGGCACATCTAATAAAGTTTCTACAATACCTGTAGATGTTAAGCCTTGGTAAGAGCTTAACCTTACAAATGACACTTCACATGGATGATTATAGGCCTTCATTAAATCTGAAACGAACATAAAAGACCCGTTTAAAACGCCCACAAAAATCGGCGTTTCATTCTTATAATCCGCAGCAATTTTATCGGCAACAGTTTTAACGGCCTGTTGAATTTCCAATTCGCTTAGAAAACGCTTAAAAAACTTGTCGTGAATTTGTATCAATTTTCTTAAATTATCAAGGTTTGCAAAGATAAGGTATTGGCTTGTGTTTTTAATTAGAAAGGAATTGGTTTCTAAGATTTAACCGTATTTTTGTGGGACTTAAGGCGTTTTTCAACTGCTAAAAGCAACATTTATATGGATTACTTTTCTTCAGATTTTAAATTAGGTATTATAGGCGGGGGCCAACTAGGCAAGATGATGCTGTATGAAACCCGAAAATGGGATATTTTCACTAAAGTTTTAGATAGCTCTAGTGAAGCGCCAAGCCGTATATCATGCAATGAATTTGTTCAAGGCAGCCTTTTGGATTTTGATACAGTATATAACTTCGGAAAAGACGTAGATGTACTTACTATCGAAATAGAAAATGTAAATCTAGATGCTTTAGAGAAACTTGAATCTGAAGGTGTAAAGGTTTTTCCTCAACCGAAAGCCCTACGTATCATACAAAATAAGGCAAAACAGAAATTGTTTTATGTAGACAACGAAATACCCACTGCAGATTTTCAACGTTTTGCTTACCTAAGTGAAATCGAGGACAGTATTGAAAACGGAGCTTTGAAATTACCTTTTGTTTGGAAGGTAGCCCAATTTGGTTATGATGGACAAGGAGTAAGAGTGGTTCGAAACTTAGCTGATTTACAAGGCCTACCTAAAGGTGAGTGCATTGCAGAAACTATGATTCCGTTTAAAAATGAATTGGCAGTCATTGTATCTAGAAATTCTAAAGGAGAAATAAAAACCTATCCTGTGGTAGAAATGGAGTTTCACCCAGAGGCCAATCAGGTAGAATATGTGATTTGCCCTGCCAGGATTGATCCTAAAGTTGCGGAAAAAACACGCTCATTGGCATTAAAAGTTGCAGAAAAAATTGGACTTACCGGTTTACTTGCTGTTGAGATGTTCCAAACAGAAGATGATAAAATTTTGGTGAATGAGGTAGCACCAAGACCACATAACAGCGGACATTACAGCATTGAAGCCAGCTTCACCAACCAATTTGAGCAACATATTCGCAGTATACTTGGCTTACCTCTAGGTAATACGGATAGTAAAGTAGCGGGTGTTATGGTAAATTTGGTAGGCGCAGAAGGCCATACAGGTGATGTAGTCTACGAAAATATAGAAGAAATATTGGCTATGGAAGGGGTAACTCCGCATATATATGGAAAAGCACAAACACGACCATTTCGCAAAATGGGCCATGTTACCATAGTAAATAACGATTTGGCCAAGGCCAGAAGTATTGCGCAAAAAGTAAAAGAAACGATTCAAGTTATTTCAAAATAAAAAACCATGAGTAAAGTAGCCGTAGTAATGGGAAGTACGAGTGACATGCCCGTAATGCAGGAAGCCATAGATATTTTAAAAGGTTTTGATATAAAAGTAGATGTCGATATTGTCTCCGCACACAGAACACCAGAAAAATTATTCGATTTTAGTAAAAATGCGCACACCAATGGTTACTCGGTTATTATTGCTGGTGCTGGTGGCGCTGCTCATTTACCAGGTATGGTTGCTTCAATGTCTCCACTACCCGTTATAGGTGTACCCGTAAAAAGCAGTAATTCTATAGATGGTTGGGATTCTATACTCTCTATCCTTCAAATGCCAGGCGGGGTACCAGTTGCTACAGTAGCACTTAACGGAGCCAAAAATGCAGGTATACTTGCGGCTCAAATCATAGGTAGCTCAGACAAATGTGTACTTGATAAAATCATCCTTTACAAAGAAGGTTTGAAACAAAAAGTTATTGAAGGCGCAAAAGAAGTAAACGGTAAGAAATAGTTAGTAAAGATTTTCTATTCGCGTTATCAGCTAAGAATAGCTCAAAAAAAATTGCATTTAATTTTATAAAATATTTCACAGTATAATGAATCCATTATTATCCCCATTCGATACAGCTCCATTTTCACAAATAAAAAATGAACATTTCAAGCCTGCATTTTTACAATCTATTGAAGATGCTAGAAAAGAAATAGATGCCATTACAACAAATACAGATGCTCCGACTTTTGAAAATACAATCGAAGCATTAGAGTTTTCTGGCCAACAATTAGATCGTATTTCGAGTGTGTTCTTTAATTTGAATTCTGCAGAAACGAATGAAGAAATTCAGAAAATAGCTCAAGAGGTATCACCATTACTTTCAGAATTTGGAAATGACATCACACTAAATGAAGCATTATTTAAACGTGTAAAAACTGTTTACGACCAAAAGGATTCATTAAATCTAACAGTAGAACAAGATACGCTATTAGATAAAAAATATAAGAGTTTTAGCAGAAACGGAGCTAACCTATCCGAAGAAAAGAAAACACGTTTAAGAGCCATAGATGCAAAGCTGGCAAAATTGAAATTAACATTTGGCGAGAATGTTTTAGCAGAAACAAATAAATATCAATTGCACCTAACGGATGAAGCTGATTTAGACGGACTCCCAGAAGGTGAAAAAGAAGCCGCGGCACAATTAGCACTTTCGAAAGGCAAGGAAAATGGTTGGATGATCACACTAGACTACCCAAGCTATATTCCTTTTATGAAATATGCCAAAAACAGAGCACTACGTAAAGAGCTTTCTATGGCATTTGGCAGTAAGGCTTTTCACAAAGACAAACTAGACAATCAAGATAATGTACTTGAAATTGCAAAATTGAGATTTGAAAGAGCTAATCTTTTAGGATATAAAACGCATGCTAATTTTGTTCTAGAAGAGCGTATGGCCGAGACTCCTGAGAAAGTACATTCATTTTTAAATGAATTACTTGAAAAAGCAAAACCTGCAGCAGAACGTGAATTTCAGCAATTAGAGACTTTCGCGAAAAAATTAGATGGAATAGATCGCTTAGAAAAATGGGATGGCAGCTTTTATTCTGAAAAATTAAAACAAGAATTATTTAACCTTGATGATGAAAAGCTGAAACCTTATTTCAAACTTGAGAATGTCATCAACGGTGTTTTCAAAGTTTCAGAAAACTTATTTGGTCTTCAGTTTGAAGAAGTGAATGATATTGAAAAATACCACGACGAGGTAAAGACATACAAGGTTTATGATACCGATAAAAATTTCATTTCTCTGTTTTATGCCGATTTTCATCCACGAGCAGGTAAAAGAGGTGGCGCATGGATGACATCCTTTAAATCGCAATGGAAAAGAAATGGCGAGAATGTACGTCCACATATTTCTAACGTTTGCAACTTTACTCCGTCTACCAAAAGCAAACCTTCCTTATTGACTTTTAATGAAGTAACGACTTTATTCCATGAATTTGGTCACGGTCTACATGGTATGCTAGCAAATACCACTTACCCAAGTTTATCAGGAACATCTGTATTTTGGGATTTTGTAGAACTACCTAGTCAGATTTTAGAAAACTGGTGCTATGAAAAAGAAGCCTTAGAATTGTTTGCTAAGCATTATGAAACTGGTGAAACTATACCAATGGAACTAGTTCAGAAAATAAAAGAATCTGCTACTTTTCAAGAAGGTATGCAAACACTTCGTCAGCTTAGCTTTGGCCTATTAGATATGTCTTGGCACGGTATTGACCCAACAAATATTACTAATGTAAAACAGCACGAAGACGAAGCGTTCAAAAACACAAGTCTTTATCCTGATACGGCAGAAACTTGTATGAGCACATCTTTCTCACATATTTTTCAAGGAGGATATTCCTCTGGATATTATAGTTACAAATGGGCCGAAGTTTTAGACGCAGATGCTTTTGCCTATTTTAAAGAGAAAGGTATTTTCAATAAGGAGGTTGCTACTAAGTTTAAAGACAATGTGCTATCAAAAGGTGGCACCGAAAACCCTATGGTACTCTATAAAAGATTCAGAGGTGCAGAACCTAAAGTTGAAGCTTTATTAGAAAGAGCAGGACTAGTCTAGAATAAACATGTTAAACGGTAATTATAATACTGATAGTAATGACAACAGCGTAAAATTGTCATTACTATTTTTTTTGAACAAGATTTACAAGCCGTTACTTTTGAACATAAGCATCATAACCACCTTCTAAATTAATCACGTGTAAAAACCCAAGTTCTTTTAATCTAGCTTGAGATTTTAAGCTCCTACCGCCTTTTTTACAGTATACATATATTGTTTTCGCTTTATCCATAGATGCTACTTGTTGGTTGAAGTCCGCTGAAAACCAATCAACATTTAGTGCACCATCAATACAACCATCAGCAAATTCTTTTGGCGTTCTTACATCTAGAAGTATTTCATTAGATGAGTCAAAACTTTTAAATTCAGTAATTGGGTGAAACCCCATTTGTGCAAGACCAAACTGCGCACTTACCAATAGAATAAAAAATAGTATGTTTTTCATAGCTTAAGTGATTATACCCAAAAGTAATCATAATCGCTAAAATTAATTTACTTTTGAAGCGCAGAATAAAAAATGGAAACACACCAACTACATCCTGACACATGGGTAGATCTTTATGCAGATTACCTTTTCAATTATGCCGTAACAAGGGTTAGCGATTCTGAAATCGCAAAAGATCTTGTGCAAGACACCTTTATAGCAGGCCTAAAATCTGCTAAAAATTTTAAGGGTGATGCTGCAGAACGCACATGGCTAGTTGCTATTTTAAAGAGAAAGGTTATTGACCATTATCGTAAAATAAATTCAAAAAAAGGGAAAGCCGAGGTTCGTATGAGTTATAGTTCACAGACCGATGCTGAAGGCGATTGGCTAGAAGAACGCATCGCGGACCCCAATAGTAATTTTGAAAACGATGCCCTTGAAAATGAAGAATTAGGTCTTGCTATTCAAAATTGCATTTCTAAATTACCGAAAAAACAAGCTCAAGTATTTACAATGAAAACTATTGAAGGTATGGAAACTGAAGATATTTGTAATGCTTTAGGAATTAATGCGTCTAATCTCTGGGTAATGATACATAGAGCCAGAACCGGCTTAATGGGTTGTTTAAATCAAAATTGGTTTTAGTTATGATGATTTCATGTGAAAAGGCGGCGAAAATTTGCGATAAAGCTCAATATAAAGAAGCTACAGTTTGGGATAAAATAAAGTTAAAGTTTCATTTACTTATGTGCAAAACCTGCGCAAAACACAGTGAGGAAAATACGAAATTGACATCACTTTGTAACCAGGCAAGACTTAAAGTTTTATCGGAAGAAGATAAAGAGAAAATGAAAGAAAATTTCTCTAAGTTAAAATAACACACTTCTTCCCAATCACTATTAGCACCCACCAAAATAAAGGAATAGCCTCAACCCAAAATGAAGAATAGTATTTCTTTTGATTCAACTCTGTTTTAAATATCACTAGCATTAAAACTACGAACAAAATAGTTTTCACTGCAGCGTTAATTACATCCAAATCGGATTTCAAGAAAGTAGTGGCGTAAAAAATTATTGCCCAACTGTACCCTATCAACTTCGCTCCTTTTACCCCTACTCGCTGCGGCAAGGTTTTTAAAGCTGTACTATCATACTTTAAATCTCGGATTTCAAAAGGCACTAACAATACTAGTACCATCATAAAGCGCTGAAATGTCTCTACCTTAACATTCCAAGTAATTTCATCTAACTGAGAAAGTGCTGGTAAAATAACAGTTGTACCTGCCCAAACAGTTGCAACTATTAAAATTTTCAATCCGCTAAAACTTCTAAAATTTTTATGTTTAGGCAAAACTGGTAGCGCATATAACCCCGTAATGGCAATCAAAACAATAAGCGAGACAAGTATTCTTTCAGATAAAAAATACATCTGATAAAAAGCAATAAGTAAACAGCCAAAACTAAAAAATTGGATATTCTTATGATACCTATTCGCAACTAAAATATACTTTTCGGCCTCAACTCCGTATTTTACAAAATTATAACAACCTATAGATCCAAAAAAGATGAAAAGGTACAGCTCTTGAGGTACATTTATGTTTAAGGTAAGTGCCGTAACATGAACCAAACTAAATATAGCTAAAGCTACATGAATGCTAGCATCAAGATAGAAATCAAAAATCCTTTTGATCAGGGTCATTGAACAAAAATAGGTAAAGTGTTTATAACCCTTTGTTTTGGTTAAAAACTTTCACGTTATCACTACAATTCAACACATCTTTACCCACATAAAATTGGTAATTTTACAACTTATTCAAGAATAGTATCTATGAAGACTGACGTGTTTGCACTACGCCATATCGGCATCAGGGAAGAAGATTTAAACTCAATGTTCAATACGGTAGGTGTTGAAAATCTGGAACAGCTTATTTATGAGACGATACCAGAAGATATTCGACTCAAACTACCTTTAAAACTGGATGCTCCTATGAGTGAGCATAGATTTTTAGCCCATATTGAAGAGCTATCAAAAAAGAACAAAGTTTTTAGGTCATATATTGGCCTAGGATATCATGAAAGCTTAATACCCTCTGTAATCAAGCGAAATATTCTTGAAAATCCAGGATGGTATACCGCCTATACACCCTACCAGGCTGAAATTGCCCAAGGTAGACTAGAGGCACTTCTCAACTTTCAAACTATTATTACTGATCTAACTGGCATGGAACTTGCCAATGCCTCATTATTGGACGAAAGTACAGCAGCGGCAGAAGCAATGACGATGTTATTCGATGTTAGAAGCCGTGATCAAAAGAAAAATGAAGTTCTAAAATTCTTCGTTTCTGAAGAAGTATTACCACAAACACTTTCGCTATTAAAAACACGTTCAATTCCGCTAGGAATAGAATTAGTTGTTGGCAATCATGAAGAATTCAAATTTGGAAATGATTTTTATGGGGCGTTGCTTCAATACCCAGGTAAATATGGTCAAGTAAACGACTATTCAGGGTTTGTTGGTAACGCTAAAGAAAACAATATTAAAGTTGCCGTTGCTGCCGATATCATGAGTTTGGTATTGCTAACACCACCAGGCGAATTCGGTGTTGATGTAGTAGTAGGTACTACACAACGTTTTGGTATACCATTGGGTTATGGTGGTCCACATGCCGCATTTTTTGCAACTAAAGAAGAATATAAAAGAAGTATACCTGGTCGTATAATTGGAGTTACTAAAGATACCGATGGCAAACCTGCTTTACGCATGGCTTTACAAACCAGAGAACAGCATATAAAAAGGGACAAAGCAACTTCAAATATTTGTACGGCTCAAGTATTATTGGCCGTAATGGCGGGCATGTATGGTGTTTATCACGGACCAAGAGGTTTGAAATATATTGCCACTAAAATTCACACCACTGCAGTTACCTTAGTAGGTGCTTTAGAAAATTTAGGTGTATCTCAAATAAATACCGCTTATTTCGACACGATCACGGTTAAGGCCGATGCCAAAATAATTAAGCCAATTGCAGAAAAAAATGAGGTCAATTTTCTTTATGTTGATAACGACACCATTTCTATTGCGATAAATGAAGCTACATCATTAAAAGACATCAATCAGATTGTATCAATATTTTCTGAAGCTCTTAATAAAGAGAGTAATGAGATTACAAGCCTAATTAATGAGATTACAGTTCCTGAAAGTATTCAGCGCACCAGCTCGTTCATGGAAAATAAGGTTTTTAACTCTTATCATTCGGAAACGGAATTAATGCGTTATATCAAAAAATTAGAACGTAAAGATTTAGCATTAAATCATAGTATGATTTCATTAGGTAGCTGTACCATGAAATTAAATGCTGCAACTGAAATGCTACCTCTAAGTATGACTAATTGGGGCAATATTCATCCGTTTGTACCCATTGAGCAAGCCGAAGGCTATCAAACCGTATTAAAGGAACTCGCCAAAGACCTATCTGTTATTACAGGGTTCGCAGACACCTCACTTCAACCAAACTCAGGAGCACAGGGTGAATATGCAGGTTTAATGGTGATAAGAGCATATCATGAATCTAGGGGCGATTCTGAACGTAATATTTGCCTAATACCTTCTTCTGCGCATGGCACAAATCCTGCATCAGCAGTAATGGCTGGCATGAAAGTAATTGTGACCAAAACCGATGATAAAGGAAATATTGATGTAGCAGATCTCGAAGAAAAAGCTAAGCTATATTCTAATAATTTAGCAGCATTAATGGTTACTTACCCATCTACTCATGGAGTATTTGAATCTTCTATAAAACAGATTACCAAATTGATTCATGATCATGGCGGCCAAGTTTATATGGATGGGGCGAATATGAATGCTCAGGTTGGCTTAACCAATCCGGCAACTATTGGCGCTGATGTATGTCATTTGAATTTACATAAAACTTTTGCGATACCTCATGGAGGCGGCGGACCAGGAGTTGGTCCAATTTGTGTTGCTCCACAGCTCGCACCCTTCTTACCGGGCAATCCGGTAATCGCAACAGGAGGAGAAAAGGCAATATCTGCAATATCTGCAGCACCTTGGGGAAGCTCACTCGTTTGTTTGATTTCTTATAGTTATATTAAAATGCTGGGCGAGTACGGATTAACACAATCAACCAAGATAGCTATTCTAAATGCCAATTATATTAAGCACAAATTAGAAGGCAGATTTGAAGTTTTATATACAGGTGAAAAAGGCAGAGCGGCACACGAAATGATTTTAGACTGCAGACCTTTCAAGAATAATGGCATTGAAGTTACTGATATTGCAAAGCGATTAATGGATTATGGTTTTCATGCACCAACAGTATCTTTTCCTGTGGCAGGAACCGTAATGATAGAACCTACCGAAAGCGAGAGTTTGGCAGAAATTGATAGATTTTGTGAAGCAATGATTTCCATTCGTGCAGAAATCGATGAATCTTCTTCAAATGAACCTAATAATGTTCTTAAAAACGCCCCTCATACACTTGAAATGACAACTTCAGATGATTGGCAATTCCCATACTCAAGACAAAAAGCGTCCTTTCCTTTACCATACATCGCCGAAAATAAATTTTGGCCAACTGTACGTAGAGTTGATGATGCATATGGAGACCGTAATTTGATATGTACATGTGCACCTATAGAAGCTTACATAGATACCGAATAACAGTCTTAACCCTTTACCACAAAGCCTTTTCAATAAATTGAAAAGGCTTTTTTAATAACATTCACACGAAGAAATAGACCTTGAACATCGTAATATTTATTATGCATGCATATAAAAGTTTATGAAGTTTATTATATTTCGTGCGCAATTCAATAAATTAAAATGAGCATAGCAATTACAGGAACAGGAAGCTATATTCCAACCTTGAACATTACCAACAAAGATTTTAATGAACATAAATTTCTAAATCTTGATGGCTCTACCTTCAATCATACTAATGAAGTTATCATTGAAAAATTCAAGGCTATTACCGGTATTGAGGAAAGAAAGTACGCTCCAAAAGAATTAACTACCTCTAACCTTGCATTCTTTGCTGCTGAAAAAGCCATTGAAAGTGCCCAAATCGATAAAGAAACATTAGACTATATCATTGTGGCTCATAATTTTGGCGATCTAGTTCATGGTAAAACCCAAGGAGATACCTTACCTAGTTTGGCAACAAGAGTAAAACATCAGCTTCAAATAAAAAATCCGAAATGCGTAGCATATGATTTAATTTTTGGGTGCCCAGGTTGGCTAGAAGGTATGATTCAAGCCAATGCATTTATAAAAAGTGGTATCGCCAACAAGTGTTTAGTAATAGGAGCGGAAACACTTTCTAGAGTAGTTGACGATTACGACCGTGATTCTATGATTTATGCCGATGGTGCAGGTGCCGCAATTATTGAAAAAATCGATGGTGAAGGTGAAATTATTGCTCATGAGTCGGGTACCTACGCGATGGATGAGGCCAATTATCTATTTTTCGGGAATACCTATAATAAAAGTCAAGAAGATAGTACCTATTATATAAAAATGTTCGGCCGTAAAATATATGAGTTCGCTGTCACACATGTACCAAAAGCTATGGCTTCTTGTTTAGATAAAAGCGGAATTGAAATTGATGAGGTAAAGAAAATATTCATTCATCAAGCAAACGAAAAAATGGATGAAGCTATTGTGAAACGTTTTTACAAATTATACGGTAAAGAAATGCCTGAAGGGGTTATGCCTATGAGTATTGCTAAATTAGGCAATAGCTCAGTTGCCACTATTCCCACTTTATTTGACTTAGTAAAACAAGGTAAATTAGAAAATCAAGAAATTAAAAAGGGAGATGTTGTTATCTTTGCTAGTGTTGGCGCCGGAATGAACGTCAATGCAATGATTTACAGAGTCTAACATGTACGAAAATAGCTTTCCGAATAAACGCTTTGAACACACACTACATTTTTTGCAAAAACATATTGGCAAAAATGAATCAATTTTAGATTTAGGCGTTAAAAATCCATTTACTAAAATAATGGAGGAAGATGGCTATACAGTCGAAAATACAACTGGTGAGGATTTAGATTTTGATTTTTCGTCTGTTCTGAATTCGGAAGCTGAAGTAGTAACTGCCTTTGAGATTTTCGAACATCTCTTAAGCCCTTTACATATCCTATCAAACGTTAAGTCTAAAAAATTAGTTGCCAGTATACCTCTCAAATTATGGTTCTCCCCAGCCTATAGGAGCAAAACCGACAAATGGGATAGACATTATCATGAATTCGAAGATTGGCAATTTGATTGGTTATTGGAAAAAGCAGGATGGGAAATACAAGACTCAAAAAAATGGACAAATCCTGTTAAAAAATTAGGTATAAGACCTCTATTGCGATTATTTACCCCAAGATATTATATTGTTTACGCAACTAGGAAATAATAGACCACTGGACTATGGATTACTATTTGGTTATTCCTATACATAATGAAGAGGCTTATCTAGAAAGTACTTTAAGCTCTATATTAGAACAAACACTACAACCAAAAAAAGTCATTCTTGTAAATGATAATTCCACCGATAGCACAGAATCTATAATTGATAGATTTTGTAGCAAAAGTCCTATTTTTCAAAAATTAAATATTGTTTCTTCAGCAGAACATATGCCTGGAAGCAAAGTAGTCAATGCCTTCAATAATGGCTTAGAAGTCTTAGATGATTCTTTTGATATTATCGTAAAATTAGATGCCGATGTTATTTTACCCGGCAATTATTTCGAGGTAATTAGCTCACATTTCAAAGATTACCCTAAGTTAGGAATTTGTGGTGGTTTTATTTATGAGGAAAACGACTTTGGTGAATGGGTTCTAAATCACCCGATGGACAAAGAACATGTACGGGGTGCTTTTAAAGCATACTCCAAAACTTGCTTTAAAGCTATAGGTGGATTAAGAAATGCTATGGGTTGGGATACCGTAGACGAGCTTCTAGCAAAGTATCACGGGTTTGAAATACAAACTTACCCTACGCTTAAAATAAAGCATTTAAGACCTACTGGTAAGGCATATGACCAGAAAGCCAAAAGACTTCAAGGAAAAGCCATGTACACCATGCGCTATGGTTTTCTAATAACTTGTATTGCTTCTATTAAAATGGCAACAAAGCATAAATCAATAAAATCTTTCTGGAATAATATTGCAGGATATATCAATGCCGCTCAAACCAATACCCCTTACTTAGTAAACGAAGAAGAAGGAGTATTCATAAGACGTTTACGCTGGACAAATATTAAGAAAAAAATATACGCATAAAAAAAGCCATCTAAATAGATGGCTTTTTTTTATTATATAGGTTTGAATTAGAAACCTAATTGTTTTTTTACATCAGCCAAAAGGTCTTTACCTTTTGCAACGATTAGACCACCACCTGCTTGCGCATCAATTACGTAATCAAATCCTTGTGCTGCAGCAACTTTTTCAATAGCTGTTTTAGCTTTTTCTGAAATAGGAGCAAACAATTCAGCTTGCTTCTTCTGAAACTCTTGCTGTGCGGCTTGTTGAGCTTCACCTATGTTCTTTTCAAAACCTTGAAGTTCAACTGCTCTTTTATCGTTTTCTTCTTTTGATTTTGCACCTGCTTCATTTTGATATTGAGTAAACTTGTTACGCAATTCTGTCATTGAAGCCTGGATATCGGCATTGTAAGTTTCTTGCAATTTTTTAAGTTCAGCTTCTGCTGCCTTCATTTCAGGCATAGCTGACAATAATTGAGTAACATCTATATGAGCTACCTTACTTTGGGCATTTACAAAACTTGTCGTTGCTACGAACAACAATAAGACTACCACAATTTGTTTTACTTGTTTCATGAGTTAAAATTTAATTCTTATTTGAGTGTTAATTCTTATGGTTTTTAAACCTATTTAAATAGTACCGTTATTATCTTTATTATCGGTATCGCTATTTCTTTCCTTTAATTTTTCTTGTTTCTTAGCTTCACGCTCTTCTAACAATTTTTTTCTTCGCTCTTCGTACGCCTTCTTTCTTTCCTCTCTTAACTTCAACTGCTCTGATCTTGTATCTTCAGCACTCTTCTCTCGTGCTTCTGCCGCCTCAGTAGCCTTATCTAAACGCTCTTGTAACGCCTCACTCACTACTTCCGGCTCCTCATCACCTTCAAAATCATCTAATCTACTTCGATTATCCGCTTTTTTATTTGGTTTACTAACTTTTCTTGTCCGAGCGATACCTCTTAATATCAAATCACTGATATCATGTCTTTTTTCGGAATACAACATTACAACATCCGCAGATTTATCAAAAATAAAATCATACTTTTTATTTACACCTATTTTCTGAACCTCATTAAATACTTGATCCTGTATAGGTTGTATCAATCTCCTTTTCTGCAAAACCAAATCTCCTTGTGGCCCAAAGCGATCTTGTTGATATTCAATCATCTCTTTTTCCAGAATTTGAATTTCCTCTTCTCTTTCTGCAATAAGCTCTGGCGTCAACAACACTTTTTCTGCCATTAGATCTTTCTTCATCTGCTCAACAATACTTTGCTTCTGCTCAATCTCAACCTTCCAACGCTGTACTTTCACCTCTAACTGTTCAGTAGCATCTCTGTACTCGTCAACATTCTCTAAGATATATTCCATATCTACATAGGCCATTCGCACCCCTCTTTGGGCAAAACTCCCGATAGTCATGAACATGACCGAAACTAATAAAAGAACTTTTGTTTTTGAACTCATTGTTGATATCGTTTAATCCTATAGAAAATATCGTGCCAAATTTACTAAATCTTTTAAAATGAAAGGATTAGCATATTGCACAATTATTATATTTCAATGAAAATTAAAACTGCTGACCAATTATGAAGTGTGTTTGCCACCCACTTGGGCCTTGCCCTGCAGATTGTGGCTTAAGATCTTCATCAAATCCGTAACCAAAATCAATACCCAACAAACCAAATGCTGGCATAAAGATACGCAGACCCACACCGGCCGACCGTTTCAATTCAAACGGATTAAAGTCTTGAAAATTGTTGAAGGCATTACCGCCTTCTAAAAATGCAAGTCCGTAAATAGACGCAGAAGGCTTTAATGTTAATGGATAACGTAACTCTAATGAAAATTTATTATATATCAAGGCTCCATCAGGTGTAGTAGCCCCATCAGTATACGGCGTTATAGATTGATTATCATATCCTCTAAGCTGTACAACATCACGGCCATCTAATGTAAAGTTCCCAAGACCATCACCCCCAACATAAAATCTTTCGAATGGCACATTACCTACCGCACTATTATAGCTACCCAAGAAGCCAAATTCTGCGTTACTACGTAATACCAATTTATCAACTAAAGTTGTATACCAATCACCTTTAAACTTCACTTTGTAATATTCCAATAACTTGAAACGTTCTTGGTCGATATCTTCCAATTCCGTGTTTTCCGAGGAAGTTAACCCCACTGTATTTTTCTTATCATCCAACACTTCTGATCTGTTTTGCAAATCTCTATAATCCTTATTACTAAACAAAGACCAAGGTGGAGTAAATTTAGCGGTCACTTCAAAATTAGAACCACCTCTTGGGAAAATACGACCACCTTGTGTCGCATTTCTTGAAATACCGAAGGTATATGCCAAAGAATTTGCCTTACCATTACCAAAATTAAACAAGCCAATATTGTAGTTTCTAAAATCATACAATTGGTAACCAAGCGAATGCGAAATTGTAAAGAAATCATCTGGCCATTGCACACGCTTAGCTAAACCAGCAGTAATACCTGTTATAGAGAATTGCTGATCCTTATTAACCTGAATACCACCACTACCACCATAAGAAGCAGCAAACTGTTGCGTTCTTGATAGACTTAAATTGAAACGGACCGGTTTTTTTCCACCCAACCATGGCTCTGCAAAGTTTAAGCTATACACCCTAAAAGTTCTACTTGCCTGTAAACGCAAGGCAAAGGTTTGCCCATCACCCATTGGTACAGGTTTATATTTCTCACCTTTAAATAAGTTCTGAATAGAAAAGTTACTAAAGGACAACCCTAAAGTACCTATGAAACCACCACCACCATAACCACCTTGTAATTCTATCTGGCTAGATCCCGACTCAACCAAGCTCCAAGCTAAGTCAACAGTCCCTTCATTAGGGTTAGCATTAAGAACATCTGGTGTAATTTGTTCTGCATCAAAAAAGCCTAATTGACCTAATTCACGAATACTTCGAATAATATCTGATTTATCATATTTTTGACCAGGTCTGGTGCGCAACTCGCGGTAGATAACATGATCATTGGTCTTATCATTACCAGAAACGGTAACATGGTTTAAGAATGTCTCTTTACCTTCTATTATTCTTATCTCAAAATCAATAGTATCATTAGCTGCAGAAATCTCAACCGGATTTATTGTTGAAAACAGGTATCCATTATTCTGATACAAACTGGTAACATCAGTTGGGTCAGGTTTCGAATTATCAGCAATTCGTTCTCTTAATAATACACCATTATAGGTATCTCCCTTTTTAACACCTAATACTTGATGTAATTGGCGATCAGTATATACGGTATTTCCAACAAAATCAATATTACCAAAATAATATTTATCACCTTCTTCAACCTTTATTCGCAGGTCAATATTATTCTCGTCTACCTTTATAACTGAATCTGAAATAACTCTAGCATCTCGATAACCGTTCTCTGCAAATTTATCTACCAATAAACCTAAATCATCTTCATAATCATTCTGAATGTATTTAGATTTTTTCCAGAATCTACCAAATTTTTTCTGTTTGGTGCTCTTTAAAGCCTTACGTAATTTCTTATCGGCTAATTGTTCATTCCCTTCAAATATAATCTTGCGTATTTTAACCTTATCACCCTTTTTCACATTGACCACCATACTTTGAGTATTGGTGTCTACTGTATCTTTCGCAGTAGCAATATTTACTTGAGCATTTAAATAGCCTTGCTTCTTATACTTATTTGTAATATAATTTTTAGAATTGGATATAAGACTTTCAGTGATTTTCTTACCCTTCTTTAGATCAGTATCTTTAGTAAGCCCATCAATCTTACCTTTCTTTACACCATAAAAAGTAACATTACTTAAGGTAGGACGCTCAATGATGTTCAATTCTAAAAAGACGGTGTTTTCTTCTATATTGTTGATGTAAAAATCAATTTTGCTAAAAAGCTCAAGTCCCCATAATTTTTTGATGACTTCACTAATTTGTTCACCAGGTAAAGTAATAGGTTGACCAACCCGAAGACCGGTATATGTTTTTACCGTTTGTTCATTATAACTTTGTAGCCCCGTAACATCTAAACCTCCAAGAATATAGGTTGTGCCATCCTCATAGGTATCATCCTGTGCGGTAACAATAAAGGTTGCTAATAATAAAAGGGTAGTTAAAATGTGGTTCAAGGATATGAACCTAGTCATATCTTTAA
>TARA_R110001583_G_scaffold52393_1_pt1 | contig 41538 bp, 32 predicted proteins | sample TARA_R110001583 | Tara Oceans TARA_R110001583 (sample SAMEA4398432) | marine metagenome | biome: Polar Biome; feature: [MES] marine water layer (ENVO:01000295) within the mesopelagic zone...; material: water (ENVO:00002006), including particulate matter (ENVO:01000060) such as...... | reverse complement strand
CTCAAAACCCTTGTAGCAATAAAGTGAGCAATAAAATGGGACATCTAAACTAATATCAAATTAGTCAAAGAATAAAATGTCTAGACACCCCTGAGCTTTTGTTCTGATTTGTTATTTGCTCTGATTTGTTATTTTAAGGCTACTGAATAGGAATCAGCGCTTCTATTAACTGTTCTCTCCACTGGCCAGTGCTGACATCATAGGCACCGAAACCAGCTGCATATTCCCAATAGGCCCAACTGATGTTACGTTTTTCAGCTTCGCGAGCAATAAAGGCCGTCCATGCTTTTTGATGGGCTGGATTAGAGTGTTGTGAGTAAACACCAAACTCGCCCATGAATATTTCAAAACCTCTACCTGCCTGTGCATTCCAGTTGGTGACTCTGTCAAATAAAGCGATTAAAGGTGCTTGTTCACTGTCAGTGCCTAACCAAGGCGTACCAATCCAACTATTTGCACCTTCAACCCATTCTGCTCCTTGGTGAGTAAAATGAAAGGGTTCGTAATAGTGAACGGTAATAATGGTATTGCTTGCATTTACCGTATTTGGTAATTGTAATTCTGTTAAGCCATCAGGGTGCCCCCAATTTGCAGTACCAATCATCACGGTGCGTTGCTCTGTACCATTATTTTGTTGGACTGCTGAATCACTCCAAATCACAGTGAGTAATTGTGTAATAATATTATTCCAATCACTGTAATCTATGCTGCCATTAGGCTCATTTAATAATTCAAAAATAACATCGTTACTCGCGTATTCACTGAGTGGAAAGGCTTCACTAATTTGTTTCCAGATACTGACTAAACGTGAAATATGTTCTGATTGTTTATTTTCAGGATCATCCATCATTTCTGTGTAATGGTGAACATTGATTATCACTTTTAGGCCTGCTTGGGTTGCCCAGCCAACCACTTCTTTAACTCTATTTATAAAAGTGGAATCTATGGTGTAAGGAGCGACTACACCTGTATGCGCGGACCATTTAACTGGAATGCGAACGCTTTTAAAGCCAGCATCTATAATGCGTTGCAGATCTTCTTCTACTAATAAACGTCCATCGGTCCATTCACCTTCAATGGGTGCTTCTAGGTAATTGCCAAGATTCAAACCTCGGCCTAGTTGTGTTTGTTGTAAACCGCCTTGTGCATTCCATGAATAGGTATCACTGTAATAACTATTCGATAAGGCAACGGGATCATTTTCAGACGTTGAACCAGACCCGCCACTTCCACAACCAAACAAATGAGTGATAAATATTAAAAATATTAAATGCGTTAGCTGTTTTTTTTGAAAAAATATCATTATAAATCCTAATAGTTTATTGCCTTCAATAGTAGTGGGTATAACCTTATAAATTGTCAATTTATAGTGACAGGAACGATAAATGTGATTAAATTTTTTTTTAAATCCTGAAGTGTGAGAAGGGGGCTATCTTAGAAATGGGCTATGAATTTGTTTCATAATAACTTTTCTTTATGGCTGATAAATGGCCTTTAGCTAGTATGGTCAAAGGAGGTTATTCCATGAAACAATCTATGAAACAGTTTCATGGCGTTATTTAAAACTGCTGAATTTCTCGACATTTTAAAATGTCGCTAAATGACATCGATTTTCATGCGATCTACCTCACAGAATATAAGCATAATAATCTGAATACTCTCTTCAACGAAAAAATGGTTTCACATTTTAATGAATTGATGAGGTTCAATTGGCAACACTTAAAGATGTATCTGAGTTAGCGGGGGTTTCACAAGCGACAGTTTCAAGAGTCATAAATGGAACTAATCGCGTGAGCCACGATAAAAAATTAAATGTTGTTAAAGCGATTAATAAGCTCGGTTATCGTCCGCATTCTATTGTTCAAGCGCAGTCATGTAGCCGTAGCGGTAGTGTCGGTATTATTGTACCTGAATTAGGTGGCCCATTTTACTCCACAATTCTTGATGTTGTTGATAAGCAATTTCGACAATTAGGTTATCACGTCGTGGTTAGTGCTGGTTCGAACACAGAAGAAGGGCAGAAGGAATCTGTTAAATTTTTATTAAGTCGACGCGTTGATGCTTTAATCGTGCATGCGCATCAACTCTCAGATGATTACCTGATTGAATTACAAGACTCTGGAATACCCATAGTAATACTTAATCGATTTATTCCAGAAATGAACACTAGCTGTATCAATATTGATAATGAACTTGGCGGCAAAATTGCCACTGAGTACTTACTTAAAATGGGTCATGAAAATATAGTGTGTATCACCGGCCCGCTAGATAAATCAGATGCAAGAGCGCGGTTGCAAGGATATCGAAATTCACTGATGGCCGCTGGTATTGCTTATGATGAAACTTTGGTGGCAGAAGGTGACTTCACTGAACAAGGTGGCGCCAGGGCAATGCGCAAAATTTTAAAAAGAAATGTCCAATTTACAGCGGTATTTGCTTCTAATGATTACATTGCTTTAGGCGCATTAGAAGTATTGAATGAAGAAGGTTTTTCAATACCAAAGCAAGTTTCATTAGTAGGATTTGATGATATTCATTTTGCACGTTATATGACGCCAAAATTAACATCGGTCAATTTTCCCATTGAACAAATGAGTTTGGAATCAGTACAGTTAATTATTCAAAAATTAAGTAAAAACAAGAGCGATGTGAGTTTTAAGTTACTTCCTTCACTTGTTATTAGACAGTCAGTAAAAGATTTACACACCACCCTCAATATAAACAATTAAAGGATATTAAAATGAAATTGAAGAATATAGTGCTTTTAAGTGCCCTTGCATTAGGTGCCACATCTGCAGTAAATGCTGCCGAAGAAAAAATTCGCTTTGATGGCTTTCCTGACTTTGATAGTAGTCTAAAAGTATTCTTACCAGATTTTGAGAAAAAGACTGGCATTAAAGTTGATTACTTAATGAATAACCATGGTGACCACCATACTAAGCTGACGACCAACTTAGCAACGGGTTCAGGTGCTGGTGATGTGATCGTGGTTGATGTAGAAAAAATTGGTCCTTTTGTTGCTTCCGGCGGTTTGGTGAACTTATCAGAGAAATACGGTGCTGATAAATTCGCTGAAAGTTTCGCCCCTTATGCATGGGCACAAGGTAAAGGTGCGGATGGAGGTGTATATGCGATTCCAGTCGATTTAGGACCTGGTGTCATGTACTACCGCACAGATATCTTTGAAAAAGAAGGCGTTAAAGTTGATGCATCAATTAAGGATTGGGATGCATACATTGAACTAGGTAAAAAATTGAAGAAAGATGGTGTATTCCTTATCGCTTCTGCTGCGGATGTTGCCCAAGCCATTATTTTTACAACCGTGCCTGAAGGTGAAGGGCTTTACTTTGATAAAGACGGCAACTCAGTCGTAACCTCTGATCGTTTTGTAAAAGCATTTACAGTGGCAAAAACGATTCGTGACAATGGTCTTGATGCACGTATTACAGCATGGTCAAACGAATGGTACGAAGGTTTCAAGCAAGGTACATTTGCTACGCAACTTTCGGGCGCATGGTTATTGGGTCATTTGAAAAACTGGATTGCGCCTGATACGGCTGGTAAATGGGCAGTTTCAAATCTTCCTGATGGTATTTATGGTAGCTGGGGTGGTTCATTCCTTTCAATTCCTAAGCAATCTAAAAATCAAGACCAAGCTTGGAAACTGATTGAATACATGACGGTTAACCCTGAAACACAGCTTAGTGCATTTGCCACTATCGCTGCCTTCCCTTCTAACATTACTACTTACGATGATGCACTTTTTGAGCAACCTATTGAGTTTTTAGGTGGACAAAAAGCACGTCTGTTATTTGCTGAGGTTGCTAAAAATATTAAACCTGTTCAACCAGGAAAAGGCGACCATGTTGCTCGTTCAATCATATTAGAAAATGCATTAATGCAGGTTCTTGATGAAGGTAAAGATATTAAAGAAGCGTTAGCAGAAGCTGAACGTCTCATTAAACGTCGTACACGTAACATGTAACATAAATTAGCATTTTGAAGGTGCACTTGTGGCACCTTCATTTTAAAGGTCGTTATTATGAATACAACTGTCAAGGCAACACCCAAAAGTACGCAAGAGGATAATAAGCCAGGGTTCAACTGGAATATTCTTTCACCTTACGGTTTCTTGTTGCCATTTTTAGTCATTTTCTCTGTTTTTGGTATTTTCCCATTACTTTTTTCTGTTTTTTTATCATTTCATCAATGGAACCCAGTCGAAGGACTTAGTGCAATGAAATTTGTTGGCACTGAGAATTATTACATCGCTCTAACAGACCCTTGGTTGTGGCGTGCGTTAAGAAATACTTTTTGGCTTGCACTTAGTTCTGGTATTGCACAACATTTAGTCGCTATTCCTGTTGCCTATATATTAGTGTCACAAAGCGACAGATTACGCCATTGGCTGACTTCAGCATACTTTTTACCTTACATAACATCTACGGTGGCGGCATCATTGATTTTTTTCAATATGTATTCACCAAACTCTGGGATTATTAACCAATCCTTAATAGCACTAGCAGATTCATCTTATTTAGGGTGGGCGTTTGAGTGGACTAATCAGTATCAACCTATTCGCTGGTTAGACACAGCTGCAATGTTAAAACCATCAATTGCCTTTGTCGTTTTCTGGAAATATACCGGCTTTAACATCGTCTTATATACGACTGGCTTAATGACTATTCCAAAAGAAATATTGGAAGCTGCACGCATGGATGGCGCTAATTTCTTCCATCGCTTTTGGCATATCTCTTTACCTATGATTCGTCCGTTTATCTTTTTTGCGGTCACCATGACTATTATTGGTAACCTGCAACTATTCGAAGAACCCTTTGTATTAACCAAAGGATCGGGGGGGACTGGTCAAGCAGGATTAACGATTTCAATGTACCTCTATAAAGTAGGTTGGGAATGGTTAGAGATGGGGACCGCTTCGGCAATATCTTGGTTATTGTTCGCGTTGATAGCTTTCTTCACCACTATTCAATTTGTATTCTTTGGCAAAAAAGGTTTAGAGGGACATTAATATGAGCACAATCGCACTTAAAAAACCGACTCATAATACGGCTGAGTTATTAACTAAAATAGTCATGGTAGTCATGGCGGTAATATTAATCGTATCTGCGATTATGACCGTGTTTCCTTTTATATGGTCTGCACTACTGTCAACACGCGATAGAACTGAAATTTTTAGTACCAGCATCAGTTTTGCGCTTGGTGATAGCTTAGGTTACAACTATGAAAAATTATTACAAATAATGCCTTTTTGGCAGGCAATGTTTAACAGTCTTTATGTTGCATTTGTAGGAACGACTATCTCTCTTTTGTTTTGTAGTATGGCGGGATATGCCTTTGCAGTCTTCAAATTCAAAGGAAAGAATTTCTTATTTGGGTTGCTAGTTGGCTCGATGATGATTCCACCTGTATTAAGCCTAATACCTTATTTCTTAATCATCCAATTTCTAGGATTGTTAGATAATCATGTCGCGGTTTGGTTACCTTTTACCACTATTCCTTTTGGGATATTTTTAGTACGCCAACATGTCGTTGCTTCAATTCCTAACGAATTACTTGAAGCTGCTAAACTCGATGGTGCGGGAGAGTTTCGCACTTATTGGAGTGTTGTTTTACCTCTGCTTAAACCTGCATTAGCAACGTTAGCAATTGTGCAGTTTGTATTCTTTTGGAATATGTTTATGCAACCTTTGGTGGTATTAAACTCGCCTGATCAATATGTCATTACCCAGGCGTTGCGAAGTGTGCAAGGAATACCAAACACACCATGGGGTTCTGTGATGCTAGGTACAACGATTTCACTTCTACCTATTATGATCACTTACCTGTGTGCTTCAAAACAGATGATCAGCGGACTGACTTCTGGCGCCGTAAAAGGTTAATCAAGCGTTAAATAATTATATTAGGACTCTGGAAATATAGAGTCCAATTGACAAATTTCGTCACACTTAATGCGTTGTTAGCACAGTTTTTGCTTCAACAGCATGGCATAAATTTGCATCATCGGGTTGATGTGTGACTCTCAAAATCATAAAAACAGCGTAAGTGTTTAGCTAAATAAGTAATAAACACGCTGTGGAGAAAAATAATGGCTAAGGTAATTTTTAAAGATATTAAGAAGTCTTATGACGACGTTGAAGTCGTAAAACATTTTGATTTTACAGTTGAAGATGGAGAGTTTGTGGTCTTTTTGGGGCCATCTGGTTGTGGGAAATCAACAACATTACGCATGCTTGCAGGACTTGAAGATATTACTTCAGGCGAGATTTATATTGATGACCGTTTAATCAATGATGTTGATCCAAAAGATCGTGACTTAGCAATGGTATTCCAAAGTTATGCACTTTACCCACATATGACAGTATACGAAAATGTGGCATTTGCACTTAAGTTAAAAGGTATGTCTAAAGCGGCTATTGACGTAGAAGTACTCAAAACGGCAAAAATACTTGAGCTTGAACCATTACTTGATCGTAAACCAAAAGAGTTATCAGGTGGTCAAAGACAGCGTGTTGCAATGGGTCGTGCGATGGTACGTACACCTAAAGTGTTCCTATTTGATGAACCGCTTTCCAATCTCGACGCAAAATTGCGTGGCGTGATGCGTGAAGAAATGAAAGTACTGCATCGTAAATTAAAAACTACCACAATTTATGTTACTCATGATCAGATCGAAGCGATGACACTTGCGGATCGCATTGTTATTTTAAATGAAGGTTATGTAGCACAAGTCGGTACGCCAACAGAGGTGTTCCAAAAGCCTGCTAATAAATTTGTGGCTCAATTTATCGGTAACCCAGCAATGAATATGATTGATACCAAATTGGTTGAAGAGGCTGGCCAATGGTTTATTGAATTAGATAGCTTACGTATTGCGCTCCCTGAACGCTTTACTCACAAAGCTACTAAAGACTTATCGGTATGCATGGGAATCAGACCAACAGATATCCATGTTCGAGCAGAACATATTGACCATGAACGTGTTTTTGAATGCCCTGTGAACATCAAAGATAAAGAATTATTAGGTGCGAGTATTCTGCTTAAAACAGAGGTTGGCAATTTGGGATTAGTTGTTGAAATTGCAGCCACAGAAGTCGTTTCTGAGGATAGTAAATTGTTTATCGATTTAGATGCTATTCACTTATTCGATGCAGCCACTGAGCAATCGCTAGCGCTATAACTAGAAGATAATAGCTAGAAGCTAATAGCTAGAAGCTAATAGCTAGAAGCTAATAGCTAGAAGCTAATAGACTAACAAATTTTTCTACTATTTAGGGCATCACGGTGTGCCCCTGAATCGTTGCTGTCTATTTTCTGTAAAACGTCAATTTTCGCTGGACGTTAATAGACATTAATTTTTATAAAAGACTATGAGGAAAAAAAATGAACTTTGGTTATTTTGATGATAACAAAAAAGAATATGTCGCAACGACACCTATTACACCGATTAAATGGTGTAATTATGTCGGCACATTAGACTTTGGTGGCATTGTAGATAGCAATGGTGGGGTTTTATTATGTAAAGGAGATCCGGCTTTAAATCGTATTACTAAATATATTACCCAGTTGCCAAACTCTGAATTTAAAGGCTCAACCCTTTATATTAAGGTGCGTGATAAAGCGGGTAATATTGAGGTCTTCTCACCGTTTTATACGCCAACCTTAAAACCCCTTGATAAATTTGAAAATCATACCGGGCTGTCTTACAGCCAATTTATCTCTGAAGCCTTTGGTATTCGTTGTGATGTGACTTTTTTTGTGCCTAAAAATGATGGGGTGTTGTTACAAGATATTAAAATCACCAATATTTCTGACCAAGAATTACATGTTGACCTGATCCCTGTTTATGAATTTACTCATTTTGATGCTTTAAAACAGCTATTGAATGCGGATTGGGTACCACAAACAATGACCCTCAATGCACACACTCAAGCAAGTGGACATATTGTGCTTGAACAATACGCATTTATGAAACGTGATACATCGGTAAACTTGATGACAGCAGACCGAATTGCAACGTCATTTGATGGTGATCGTCAGCAGTTTTTAGGGGACTTAGGTTACGGAAGTTGGGCTGCGCCTGGTGCGATTGAGGCCGCTGAACTCACTAATTCTGAATGTTCACGTGGTGATAATATTGGTGCTTTGAACTTACGTTTAGGATGGTTAGAGGCATCACAAACAGAACGTTCGGTGGTGCAATTAACGCAAATGCAAAGTTTGGCAAAAGCAGAGCCATTGTTGGCTAAATATCGTGATCATGCTGTTGTTGATAAAGCCTTCGTAGAACTGAGTGAAAATTGGACAAATTACCTTGATACGTTAACCGTTGATACGCCAGATGCGTCAATGAATTCAATGTTAAATGTACATAATCCTCGTCAGTGTCATACCACTAAAAACTGGTCTCGTTACTTATCGTTATACCAATTAGGTTACGGTGCGCGTGGCATTGGCTTCCGTGATTCTTCGCAAGATATTTTAGGTGTCGTAACTCATATGCCTGAAGAAGCGCGTGAGTTTATTGAACGTTTATTGTCAGTTCAAAAAATTGATGGTTCAGCGATGCATCAATTTTTCCCTTCTACCATGGAAGCCAATGAAGGTGATTCACGGGAAGAAGAAGATCGTCCTAATTATTATGGTGATGATCACCTGTGGATTGTCTTTGCTATTACACAATATGTTAAAGAAACCGGTGACAGTGATTTCCTTAATAAAGTGATCCCTTATTACGAGAAAGACAAAAAAGATAAGCCACTTCAAGAAGGAACGGTTTGGGACCACCTTTGTCGTGCGATTGAGTTTACTAATAGTAATACCGGCCAACATGGTTTACCGCTACTTGGATTTGCGGATTGGAACGATACAGTAAATCTACCAACCGGTGCTGAATCGGTGATGATTGCTAACATGTATGGTAAAGCCTTACAGGACATGATGGATCTTTGTAACGTACGTAACGATGCAGATTTAAAAGAAAAATTCAGCGCACAGTATGCACATATGAGTAAAGTACTAAATGATGCCGCTTGGGATGGTGATTGGTATCTTCGTTATTATGATGAACAAGGTCAGCCAATTGGTTCTCATACTAACCAACAAGGGCAAATTTATACAAATGCACAAAGTTGGTCGGTGATTTCTGGTTTTGCAACGCAGGATCGTGCTAATCAGGCATTAAACTCGGTTAATGTTAAATTGAATACTAAAAATGGTATTAAGTTGTCTGGCCCTGGTTATAACGGTTTCGATCCTCGTTTAGGTGGCGTTTCTACTTATCCGCCGGGTGCGAAAGAGAATGGCGGAATCTTCTTGCATTCAAACCCTTGGGTGATGATTGCAGAAACTAAAATGGGCAACGGTGATCGCGCTTATGAATATTACCGTCAAATTAACCCTGCCTCTAAGAACGATTCTTTACTCACTTTTGAGTCAGAACCTTATTGTTATCCGCAGAATATTTTGGGTGATGAGCATAAGAAGTTTGGTTTAGGCCGTAACGCATGGCTTTCGGGCACTGCATCATGGACTTATATTGCGGGTACTCAATGGATTTTAGGTATTCGTCCTGAAATTGATGGTTTACGTATTGACCCATGTATTCCTGCAAATTGGCCGAGCTTTACAGTGCAACGTAAATTCCGTGGTGCGAGTTATGACATCCGTGTTTCTAACCCGAATAAGGTTTGTAAAGGGGTTAAAGAAATACGTGTAGATGGCGAACTCATTGTCGGTAATAAAGCACCTATCTTTACATCGGGACAACATATTGTCGAAGTTGTTTTAAGCTAAAGAATGCAGGTGAGAGACAGTAATGAAGTGTCTTTTTAACTTCATTACTGCATTTAAGTTTAGCATTGTAAATTTATTGAGTTGCTAGGTAAGAAGCCTGACAACCCCATACTAAAGTGGCCGATTTGCCCGGGTTAAGTGTTTGTAAGCCGATTTTATTGTTAAAAGCATCAGCTGGGCCGGTCATCGGTTCTATGGCAAGGGTATCTTCTTCTGCAGGTGTATAGAGTTGTAAAAATCGATAACCATTATGAAGGTTGTCATTTTGCCAATAATGAAGGGAAGCTTGTTGATCTTGGCGTGATAATTCAATGTGAATTGGCACATCTTTATTTACATGTTCTGGAAAGTGATAACAATCGTTGAGGTTTATATCAGCTAATGATGTCGGATTAGAAAATCGAGAAAAAACCTGAAGTTTGCCGTTGGGAAGATCGTTGCTAGTTTCAACTTTTAGGCAATCTGGCATTTGAATCTGACAAGATTTAAGTGCTTGCCCCAAATTAAAATAAGGATGAAAACCATCTGCAAAAGGAAAGCTTTCTAATCCTGTATTGGTTATTTTTGTGGAACAACTTAATTGGCCATTAGCTTTAATTGTATATTCGATTTCTAGCTTAACGGAAAACGGAAACTCTGTATTTAAGCTATCCGATTGTAAGCAAAATCGTAACGATGCAAAGTCACTGTTGGCTTGTTGTTCAACCAGTGTAAAAGGTTGATTATAAACTAAACCATGCACGGCGTGTTGATCACTCCATGGGAAATTTGCAGGTAGTTGGTAGTCTTTATTGTTATGCCTGTAAGCGCCATTGTTGAGGCGATTTACAAAGGGGAATAACTTTGCAGAGCGTGAGAAAAAAGGGTTAGTTTTTTTTAATTCTTGTCCCGTTTGATAACCTTTAATAAATGAGAAAGGGCTATTATTAACGATAAATTTATTAATGATCGCACCAAAACCATGAATAATTTGTAGCTCGATACCTTGTGCTTTATTTTCAATATTGACGCAATCAAATTCAGCAAATTTTTCACTATTAATTAAAAACATTTTATCCTCCTTGTATCAACATTGTGGCGGATAATATAACGAAATTCAATCAATAGGTTGTAAGTATGAACAATCAAATTCCTTATACATCGTTTAATGATAAGTCAGACCATATTTGTGCACCGGGTAATGCTGTTGAATTTATTCAGCCTTGGTATACCCCTATTTCAACGACACCTGAAAATACTGGCATTGCAGTAGGGGGTATTGGTAATACCTTTACTTTGACACCACTAGGTAGCACGCCTAATTTTAGTTTTATTCCCGGTATTTTCATTGATAACAACTGTAATGATTTTAATTTCAATGACTTTTATGTTTCTTTAGCAGATGCGAATAGTGTTGAAAACTTGGTTATTAGTGATGATGCTAAATTTTATCATTTTCTGAGTTTCTACCCTATTACTTGCCTAGAAGAACCACTAGTAAGTGCTATTTCTATGCAACAGTCATTACAAAATATTAAATTAGCACTGCAAGAGGGGACTTTTTATAGTGAAAATAAAGCCGCCTTTAAACGTTGGAATGTCGAGTTTAGTGCTAAAACTCAGGCACTATTAGAAATAGAAGAAACTTCCCTCGATGCTCAAATCAGCGTTGCCGTGGATTTTTTCAATGGTTTGTTAATCAATAGCAGTGCCCACTCACTTTCACTGAGTTCTGTGACTAAACATAAAAAAATAACCGCAATGGATAGTGCCTTGGTTGATTTCAAAGCGTTGTATCCTATGGCTGAGTTTAGTTATGACGTTTTTGATGGCATTTCAATAAAACGTAAAGTCGTTTCGCCATTGGTGAAAGGTGATAAGAAACTATGTTCGCTACCTATCCATTGGAATGAATTCGAATTAATCAATAACAGTTCACAAAGTAAAACCATTACTTTAGTGCAATCATTAAAAAATCTACTTGGTTCTACTTATCGTAAATCTCGTCCGAGTGCTCAAGATTCATGTTGTTTATTGACCCAGAATCCTATTAAACAAAAACACTTCAAGCATCAATTCAAAAGTGGTCAGGATCGTACTTTTTCGGGCGTTTGTTTAACCAGTGAATCAACATATGCCTCAGATATTGATGGTGAAATATTATTTGGTATTGAAGTCGATAAGCAAGCTATCGACAATAATAAAGTCACTGTCAGTGTCAAGCCTAGCCTTTATTCAAATACTGAAGAAGCTATCATTTTAGGTGCATTACAGACGGGTAGAGTAAATGCACACTTTGACTCTGGCATCTATACAGCAAGAGAAGCTTTATCTGCTATTGCTTGTATTCAAGTGGTGTTAAAGCCTGGAGAGTCGCAATGTATTCGTTTTGCTCAGGTAATGGATCACAGTAAAATCCAGTTGCAAGATTGGTTAAGTGAAAAGTCCTATGTGCAATATTATCAAGCTAATTCATCACAAATCAATCCATCAAAAAAACGGGCTATTGCGATTATGGAAGATATCGTGCCACAAATTGATGGCATCGAAAAACGCATTATAGCGCAGCAAAAAGCCTTCTATGAGACGGCAAAAAGTAACTTTAAAGACCAACAAATAGCATTAAAATTCTCGACCATGGCCATGAATACACTGTCATTTTTAGCTGAGTCCTCGGTTTGGAATGTTGAAGATAAGTTTCTTGTTAAAGAATGTGTGGATTATCCTTTTTTCAATTCGCTAGATGTGTATTTTTACGGCTCTTATTCTCTGTTGTATTTATTACCAGACATTGATGGTTGCGTGATGAAGGAGTTCGCTAAGGCGATTCTTGCTGAAGATGCAACCTTACGTCGTTTTTGGGAGTATGAAGATAAACCCGATGCAGAATTAATTGATCCTAAATTTGAAGGTGTGCGTGCTATTCGTGGTGCGGTTATTCATGATTTAGGTAGCCCTTTTGATATTAAGCCCGACGCATATAGCTGGCATAACGTAAAAGAATGGAAAGATCTCGCCCCTAAATTTATTTTAATGGTGCATCGTCATTTCAAACAAACTGGGGATAAAGCGCTGGTTTTAGCATGTTGGGATGCCGTGCAAGAAAGTATCGATTATCTGACTAATTTGATTGCAGAGGGAGATACGTTACCGCTGACTCGTGGCACTGATGATACCTTTGATAATTTAGCCTCACATGGTGTATCTATCTATTGTGCTAGTTTGTGGGTGGCGGGATTAAATGCAGCTGCTGAGTTAGCATCCTTATTAGACAAAAATGATTTATCAGCGCAGTTTAAAAACAAAGCATCAGATGCGTTGCAGACATTAAACCAAGGTCTCTGGAATGAAGAAAAAGGGTATTTCCACTTTTTTGTTACCCCGATTCAAGTGAAACACTTAACGGGTAAAGGCATTGAAGCATTACAGTCATTAGGATTAGCAGTAACAGGTGTTGCTACATCTGATATTAAAGTTTTAAATCAGTATTTAGATGATGTGCAGATATCACAATCATTATTTGATCTGGGTATTGAGTTACCAGCAGATCTTTCAAAAGGACAATTACGTTCTTTGAAAAAACAATTATTGATAGACACTGCGCCAGAAGCTTTTACACCTGCGTACCAATCTATACTATCACTCGATTCGGACAATAGTTTTGGTGACGCATTACTGGCAGATACTTATCAAAAACTAAACGGGCTAGGCGGGTTATTTGAGCAAGAAAAAGTAGATCGCGCATTAGATTATTTGTATCAACATAATTTTAAAGTCAATAGTCCCAAGCTTGGCGTGGCTAATATGACGCGCAGTGATGGCCTGCCCTGTGAAGAATTTCAAGCGCAAGATGTGTGGATAGGTGTGCAATTCAGTGTTGCCAGCGCATTACGTTTAGCGGGAAAACAACAGCAAGCTGAAGAATTAATCGATACGGTTTACGATGCTTTATATGACTGTGCCAAAATTCCTTTTGCAGCCCCAGAAGGTTTTAATTGTTCGGTGGTGGTTGAGTGTTCTGATTTAAGTGAGCAATTTAACTTAACGCAAGGTGAATCGGAAAGTTGGTTGATGATATTAAAAGAGACAGATTGCTTATTAACAGATGGACGAGTGAGTCCTTTCTTGAGTGAATCACTCGAAGGCTTTGAAGAGATTATTAACACAACCAATTTAATAGATGTTAATAAAGAAGTAATTACTCGCTTACATGGTTGGCTACAAGATACGGGTATGAAATATACGGCCGGGCGTTATTTCCGTCCGGGAATGATTTTCTCTTATTTGCCAGAGGCTTTATTGTCTCATACCAATCGTAATAATTAGCTAATCTATTTTACTTGCTAAAATTGCATATTTCTTTGTTGAAAGTTTCGTAAAGGGAACAACCATTTACATCAACTTTCGCCTCAAACTAAACAAATTTTTCTGCGTAAAATTTAGATCACATATTTAATACGATTGGTATTAAAGTAAAAACAGGAGAGAATAAAAAATGCCATTCACTTTAAATGAATGGCATTTTAGTTTTTGTGCTTTAGCTTTTTGCTTAAATTTTTATAGGATTGTATCTAATCGATGTTTTGCTGGTTGTAAATGTTCCATAGAGCAACTTTTCGCTTTTTCTGCATTGCCTGCCATGATTGCTTCATAAATACAACGATGCTCATTAATACAAGTTCGACCTTCTTGCGAAGAATGACTGATAAAGTTAACAAACATAGTGGTTAGGATATGCCCAAAGGGTAAATAAAAGTCATTAGCAGTTGCATTGAAAATTAAGCTGTGGAAATGCGTATCGACTTTAATCCACTCGCCCATATCAAATTCATCGGCGGCTGCAACTTCTGTCATTTTTTGGAACACTTCAGAAAGTTCAATACGTTGATCTACCGTGGCATATTTTGCTGCTAATGCGCAGGCTTCAGGCTCAATAGCACGTCTTAATACTAAAAACTGTGCACAAAATTCATCGTTATCAGTTAAACCATCCATCCACTCAATCAATTGAGAGTCCAAAAAGTTCCAATATTCGCGTTTCAAAACTCGCGTACCAATTTTAGGACGTGATTCGAGTAATCCTTTTGAGGTTAACAGTTTAACTGCTTCTCGAAGTGCGGTTCGGCTAATACCAAATTGCTCACACAGTGCCATTTCTCCGGGTATGATAGAACCTTGCGCAAGTTCACCAGATAAAATACCACGTGCAATTTCACGTGCAACTTGCACATGTAAACTACGTTTCGAATCTGAAATAGAGTTGAATGTATTAGCCATTTTTTTTCCCGTGAGCAAATATATATATATATACTTTTTTTATAATTATATCGTTTAGCCGGAGATTTTAGCATTGCATTGCTAAATACCCAACTAATATACAAAATTTAAACTTATAATTTTTTTATCAAATAAAAACTCTTCTCTTGACCCGTAATACTTAATGTAAATTTCATAATCTAAAACAGCAAATCCTTTGTCAAATAGCGATAAACTGTGCTTTGTTGCTTGCAATATTTAAGTGTTATTGTATTATTAATCAATATAAAAATAACCTTTGCTTAATCTCTATTATCACTCAAATTTTCTATTCTGTTATGGCCTAAAATGCTGGGCTGTAGCACAAATATGGCATAAAGTTTTTTGATAGATTAACTTTTTCTAACCCTCTTTAATTTTGATTAAATGTAATCACTTAATCATCTATGGAAAAGCTTGATTGGCCTGGGTGCTTTATTTTCACGTATATCCATTTCTTATTATTGGAAGTACTTTAATAGAACACTCATGCCTATCAACAGAGTTGTAAGCATTAAACGATAAGTAATATCGAAGGAATTCATTATCCAAATTTGATTTAAGTTGGAAATTCAGTCCTTTGCTATACAACGCCACCAATTTCCTGGTGTTCAATAAAACCTGAATTGAGAGTATTCGCGTTTTATTTTTAATTTTTGAGGTCTCTTATGACTACATTCTCACAACTAGAAGCGTCAAGTAACCGCATTCATGTTCAAGTTGCTAAACAAATCGCACGAAAGATTTTATCTGGACAGTTAAAAGTAAATGAAAAACTCCCTAATGAGATGGAGCTTTGTAAACAATTTGGTGTGAGTCGTACTGCGATTCGAGAATCTACCAAGCTTATTTCTGCGAAAGGGTTAATTGAGTCTAAACCTAAGATTGGCACGCTTGTCTTACCTCGTAGCGAATGGCACTTTTTAGATCCTCAATTACTCGATTGGATCCAAGATTTAGAAGATAATGAGGTGTTTTTATCACAGTTTCTAGTGCTTAGAAAAGCGATCGAACCAGAGGCTTGCGCCTTAGCATCAAAAAATGCTTCTGCAGAACAACGTAAAGTATTATCACAACTTTTTCAAAAAATGGTAACCGCTGCAGAATCTGTTGACTATGAAGAGTGGATAATCAACGATCATCTTTTTCATCAAACCATCTACCTTGCTACAGGTAATCAATTCTATTTACCTTTTGCTAATATCTTGTCTACTATTTTTAAGCAATTTATCGGTTACTCTGCAAAAGGACAGCGTTTTTGTTTAGCTGAACACCGTATTATTTATGATGCAATTATGTCGGGTGATGACAAAAATGCACGCATCGCGTCAGCCAATCTCTTAAATGATGAAAACCAACGTTTGGCTAAAGTCGCCAATGCATAGCGTGAATAAGCGCTTGCTTACAAAGAGAACATAGCGTGTTTTCCAGCCCTTATTTACGTAAAACTATCTCTTTAGCATGGCCTCTTGCATTAAATGCCATGTTGATGCAATCCATGTTAATGATTGATACTTTATTAGTTTCACCACTTGGAGAAGTACCGCTTGCTGCTATGGCAATCGCTTCAACGATTGTGTTATTCATTTTAGGTATTCAATTAGCGTTAGCCAGTGGCTCTCAACTGGTGATTAGCCGTGCGGTTGGCTCTGGTCTCGAAACTTCAATCAGTAAAGCTTTTTGTTCCGGCATGATGATTAATTTTTTGGCTGCCTTATTTTTTTGGGTACTATTGAGTCTTTTTGATCAACAAATTATTACTGCTCTGACTGATGATTTGCATTTACATCAACAAATAAATGAATATTTAGGCATTGCGCGATATCTGGTGTTTTTTACCGCTTTTACGCAGGTTATGATTGCCTTATTTAATGGTTTGGGGAAAACTAAAATACCTTTTAAAGGTTATTTGATAGAGCTACCGATTAATATATTTTGCTCTTATTATTTAATTAATGGTTTTAGTGATTTTCAAGGAATGGGGGCAGAAGGGGCTGCTGTTGGTAGTCTCATTGGTATTAGTATACGCTTAGGCTTTTTGGCTTTAATTTTATACCTTAGCAAACAAGTTAGTTTTCAATTTCTATTTTTGTCATCATCTTCTTCTTGGTCTTTTATATCGCTATTGATTTCATTATGGCAGCAATTAATAGGTAATATTAAACTGCATTTTATCGAAATTTTCCCCATCGCCGCTAATGTCACTATGCTTGCCATTGGCATTACAATTTACCAGTTATTGTATTCGCAACTATCACTCCATCATTATGTTGCAATTTCACTAGTACTACCTTGGATACAAGCTGGTGGGCAGTTTATTGCAGCTTGGTCGCATTCATCAGCGATTATGGTTAGTCAAGCAATCGGCGCGAAACAGCTCAGAGACTTACAAAAGAATATCATCTTAAGCGTGAATGTTGCTATCGTGCTGTCAATCCTGTGTGCCATTGGTTTTGTGTTTCTGAGTGTTTTTATTGATGATATCTATACACAATTAGACGACTCAACTTATCAGGCTTTAAATGTGATTGCGCCACTGTATATATTATTGATTTTTGTGCGTGGTTATAACACGGTGCACGGTAATGTCTTACGTGCATTAGGTAAAACCTCTGCGGTCTTTAAAATTAACTTTATGGGCCAGTGGTTAATTTCTTTACCGACATTAGCGGTAATGATTTTATATTTTGATGTGTCGTTATTTTGGGCTTTTGCTATCCAGCCTTTTGAAGAGATTATTAAAATGTTGCCTTTTAGGTTATTAGCCAAGAAATCGATGCTGGAGTTAGATGAGGAAAAGATCAGTAAGTTGATGTATTAGTAAAAAGTATAAAAGTATAAAGCCGAATTCTTCTGTTTAGAAAAACTCGGCTTAGTTGTTTACTGATACTTTAAAGTGACTTTATAGTTGTGCGAAAGCACCTGTCCATTTGTAGGCATCAACAACATTTTCAGTTAGCTCTGTTACGCCATCTTGGTTAGAGATACCGTAGTGGTATGTATTACCTGAGGTTGTTTTGATACAAACAACCGTACCCACTTCGTTGTCTGCAACAACAGAGACAGATTCAACCAGACCACGTGCATTAACTGATTGCTCGAACTCTTCATTGAAGTAACCGTGTGTTTCAAGTACAGAAGCAAATACATGGTTTTTGCCTGATTGACGCATGATCATTGCTGGTTCACTACGCAGATTAAAGTCTGGATCATTTGCACCAAGACGCGCAAAGATAACTTCGCTGTCTGCCGTTGCACTTGTGATTAATGAGTAGTAGCTATTATTTGCTAACCAACTCACTAAAGAACTACCTTCCACTTTACCTGAACCTAAATTCCATAAATGTTGGTAACCATCTGAATCACCCACTGGCTTTAGTGTGCTTTCAGTGTTGTATTCAAAGTCAGTACGGATGATTTGACCCGTGTAATGCAATGGTAAATCGTACTGATGCGGCTGCTCAGATTGAATGCGGTAAACATCAATCACTAATGGTTTTTCAAATTCAGGAAGCTCAGCAAGAATAATGCTACGTTGCATATCCACGCCTTCGTAGTAACCTGAAATACGACCGCTCATGCCTTGCAATTTATCATTTTCAACGTTGAAGAAATGTTTCTGACCAAACTTAGACTCAGCAAGTGCAGTGTTAAAATTGTTTTGTGTTTTACCATCAACAACAACCGTATTGTGAGCAACAGTTTGCTTACAGTAAGATTTATTTTCTGGAATATAACGACCACCAAATTTAGGCTCAACATTTACCCAGCGACCGTAGCCGTAATCGTGAAGTACTTCAATACCACGATTGAATACGCTTAAATGAAGTCCGTCGTAATGACCGTGATCTAATGCTGAATGGTATTGATGATCTGAACCATGTTGACCAAACCAGATTAATGCCATGGTGTCGTCATCTTTTGCATCACGGTGACGTAAAATACCTAAACCGCCTTTCTCACCTTTTGGTCCGTCTGTGATGTACAGGCTTCCCCAGTTAAAGGGTTTGATATCATCAGCCGCTTCAATCGCGTTAGACAGTGTTAAACCAGAAGCGTGAACCCAAACATTTTGTTGATGATTTGCCATTGCAAGCAACGTTTCAGCTTGTTCATAACGATGGAAACAAACACTTGTTGCCATCACAACGCCTTCATCATTAATCGAAATTGTTTTTGATGAATCGTTACATGCAGGTAAAGAACCGTCTGGGAATGCGGTTTGGAATACTGCGTAAGAAGTTGTTTTAATTACCGAGTTGTTGAACTCATAGATACCAATTTCAGGCTGACGACGCTCAATTGACTCTGCAAACAGATATATTGGACGCAGTGAGAAACGGTGGTAGTAAGGACCTTCCATGTAGTAACCATCAGGCGAAAACAGTTGGTCAAGTTGTGCTAAGAAACCACCACTGACTTTATCCATTTTCAAACCATACATCGCTTTATCAACAGATTCTTGGTCGTTGATTGCGTATCCACAAATACCAACGGCAGCGACTGCCCATAAACCATGGTTATGTACGATGTCGAAGTCATGCCCGTAAGTAACAACAAACATGTGGATCATTTGCTTGAATAGGTCATCTTCGATTTGACGCTTTTGAGATTCTTCAAGTGTATGGTAAACACAGCTATAAGCACAGGAGCTGTAAAGCATCCACATGTTTTCATTCAATGTTTGGTGAAACAGTTTACCAGGAGGATTTGAGTCTTTACTGACATTGCTTTCCAATGTTGGGTAAACGGTTGCGTAAGCCGTTAACATATCCACAATGTAGTCACGGTATTTTTTTTCTTCTGTAATTAAGAACAGGCGACCCGCTAAATCCATGTGGATATAGTTCTGTTTATGGCGATTATGTTCGTAACCACCACCTTCACCGTGACCCGGCACTTCGATGCCAACGTCTGACATGTAAGCGTCTGTTTGTTTAATATCACGTGTTAGTGCTTTACCTAATAAACTATCCGTGCCTAGTTGCGTGCGAAGCGAAGCTGCTTCTTCAAAGTTCATTAAAAGCGGTTGATAGCTCATTTTTTATTTCTCCTGATTCACAGCGGTGATTTCTACTGAGTAGAAGCCTTTCCAGCTGTATGTTTTATTATTAAATTCGATTGTGTGTTCTGTTGTGTTGGTTGTCTCTGCTTGGTTACTGGTCATCATTGTGACGATTGATTTAGCGGTTGTGATTTCAACGACAGAAGCCATTTCAGAGTGACCAATAATAGTTATATTAGTGACTTGACCACGAGCATTGACTGACTGCTCAAATTCTTCATTAAAGTAACCATGTGTTTCAACAACAGAAGCAAAAAGTGAAGATTCACCACGGCTACGTAGAATAAAAGAAGGTTCACTTCGTAAGTTAAAGCTAGGATCGTTAGCCCCAGAGCGTGTAAAGATAATCTCATCAGAGGGGTTAGAGCTAGTGCCTAACCATGTATTGTAACTGTTATCTTGTAACCAACTTACCAGCGCCGTTTGTTTTACTGTACCAGCACCGATTTTCCAAAGATGTTGGTAACCATTGTCGCTACCCAAGGTTTCTACTTCTGTATAAGTTTGATATTCAAAGTTAGTACGGATGATTTGACCACTGTATTGATGAGAATAATCATATTGATGTTCGCCTTCACCCTTTATGCGATAAAGATCAATCAATAACGGTGCTTCTAATTCTTCAAGATTGAGCAAAAAGGCACTGCGTTGCATCTCAAAACCATCGTAGTGATCATTAGCAAATGCACTCATGCCTTTTAGATTTTCATCATTTACTTGGAAGAAGTGAGGTATTCCATGCACTGAGTCGGCGCGATCTACATCAAAGTAGTTCTGACATGTTTCATCGATGGTGATTGCATTATGGGCAACAGTTTGACGTGCATAGGATGGATTTTCTGGCAGGTAACGTCCACCAAATTTTGGTTCAACATTAACCCAACGCGCAAATCCGTATTCGCGTAGTACTTCATGGCCTCGATTGAATAAGGTAATACCCAAGGTATCAAAATGGCCGTGTCCCATGCCGTGTAGCCCATAGTTCATAACGAGTTGAGAAACATCGCCTTTTTTATCTTGCATGCGGATAAAGCCTTGTGCACCTTTATCGCCATCTGGTCCTTCATTAAGTTCAAGGCTTGGCCAAAAAGGCATACCTATTTCACGCTCTGCCGATGCTTTTTCGTAGGCTTGTGACACTTTCAAACCGCAAGGGTGCATCCAAACACCATCTTGGATTTTAGCCATACCTAAAATGTTATCATCTAGTTCGTAATGAGCGCCAAAAATACTCACGGCAACTTGCACGCCTGCATCAGAGATGCTCATTGAGCGTGACGCGTCATTCATCGCAGGGAAAACACCGTTTGGATATGCGGATGCAAGTAATGCTTGAACGGTATTACCTACTACACCATTTTTGTAGTTGTAAATATCGACTTCTGGCATGTGGCGATGAATAATTTCAGCAAATAATACTAAAGGGCGAATAGTAAAACGTGAATAATAAGGCCCTTCTAAATAGTAACCTGATGGTGCAAAGAGGCTAGATACTTGATCTAAGAAACCACTTTCGATGTCACGATCTTTACCGTAAACCGCCATTTCAAGGTATTCTGGTTTGCCAATAGCAACCGCACAGGCGCCTACTGCTGCAACGGCCCAAACACCGTGATTGTGTATATGATCGAAACGATGCTCATATTTATCAACACTCATTTCAATTAAAGGAATAAATAAACGCTCAACAATACGCTCACGTTGTTGTTCCGTCATCGTTGATGAAACACAAGAATAAGCAATACTGGTAAATAATAACCAGCCATGTTCATTTAAAATTTGGTGGAATAAGCGACCAGTTGGATTAGTGTTCTTTTGTACTTGGTAACCAAGTGCAAGATATTTATCGGCGTACTGCTCTAATAACTCGATAACAAAGTCAGCGTACTTTTGCTCTTTAGTTATGAGGAAAAGACGACCCGCTATATTCATGTAAGTATAGTTATCTTTGTGACGGTTATGTTCATAGCTTCCGCCGTCACCATGACCTGGAACATCTATCCCTAGGGCCATAAATGTTTCAAGATCCTTTACGTGATTAGCAATGGTTTTACCCATTAAACTGTCGCGGCCAACTTCCTGATGCAATGCGTTAATTTCTGAATCAGTAAGCAAAATTGGCTGAGTTGTCATAAAATCATTACCTTTAGGTAGAGAGTAAAAAAGATTAGAAAGAGTTTTATATAATTAATTGCCTATAAAATAATACAGTTCAGTATATAATCATACAAAAAGGGCTAATAATGGTGATTTAAATCACGTATTAGTGTAAAAAATTTCCACTAAAATAGATATTTAGTTATTATTTTAATTTAAAGTGTTGTTTTTTATGGTTTATTTTTTATTTTTTTTGATTTGGTTAATTTTTACCTTATTGTATGATTAATTAAAGAAATGCGTTATATTTAATCGTATAAATTAATCATGATATTAATTTAGTGAGAAGAGATGTTTTGCCCCATTTTTATCAAGCAAGAAACATAATGGGGAAACATTTGTGGTGGTATTAAACAATAAGTTTATGGTCACTTTGAAGCTGAAATTAATGGATTGAAAAGTAATAAAAGTATTAGTGGCAGGCTACAGATCTAATGCGCCTAAAACAGTTATTCATGGCACACTATTATTAGAACAAGATAGTCTTTTACTGGATATGTTCTCTCCTGTAGGCCAAGATTTTTTGAAATAAATACCCATTCAAGGATTGCAAAGGTAAGTATATGACACCATTTAAAATAGCTATCATCGGCGAATGCATGATCGAGTTACAAAAAAAAGGCGACGATTTAAAAAAAGCATTTGGCGGTGATACGCTAAATACTGCATTGTACCTATCTCGTTTAACTCATGAGAAGGGCATCGTTACTAGTTATGTAACCGCTTTAGGACATGACTCTTTTAGTAAAGACATGTTAAGTGCTTGGAAAGAAGAAAATATTGATACCAGTTTAATACCGCTTCTAAATGAAAAACAACCTGGTTTATATCTGATAGAAACAGATGATACAGGCGAGCGAACCTTTCATTATTGGCGTAATGATGCAGCTGCTAAGTACCTATTTGATCAAGCAGAAAGTGCTACATTAATTGAAAACTTAATGTCTTTCGATGCTGTATATTTAAGTGGTATTACCCTAGCGATTCTTACACCATCTGGTCGTAATGAGTTGTTTGCCTTTTTAGAAAAATTCAAAGAAAAAGGTGGTAAGGTTATTTTTGATAATAATTACCGTCCAAAACTTTGGGATAGTAAAGAGCAAGCTCAAAGCTATTATTTACAAGCATTAAACGTTACAGATATTGCTTTATTGACCTTTGAAGATGACCAAGATCTTTTCGGTGATGAAGTATTGGAAGAATGTATTAAACGTACTGCTGGTGCCGGCGTAAAAGAAATCATCATCAAACGTGGTAGCAAAGATTGTCTGGTTGTAGAAGGCGAAAATGCAGCTTACGTTGCGGCTCAAAAAATTACTAATGTCGTTGATACAACTGCGGCGGGTGATTCCTTTAGTGCAGGTTTCCTTGCAAAACGTTTTTGTGGCGGTAGCGCGATAGAAGCTGCAAAAGTAGCCCATTCAATCGCTGGTGCTGTTATTCAGCATCGAGGCGCAATCATCCCTAAAGATGCTATGCCTAAAATGCTTTAGTCCTAAATATACTAACGTTATTAACGAATTATTTAACACCTGAATTAATTACTAAATTTAATATGAGAATCCCAATGACAACATTAAATGAAAAATTACAAAACTTAAAAGTAATCCCTGTTATTGCTTTAAACAATGCTAAAGACGCTTTACCTCTAGGACGTACATTAGTTGAAAATGGTATGCCTTGTGCAGAAATTACACTACGTACTGAATGCGCAATTGAAGCTATCAAAATTATGCGTAAAGAATTCCCAGATATGCTAATTGGTTCTGGTACTGTGTTAACAAATGCACAAGTTGATGCTTCTATTGAAGCGGGTGTTGATTTTATTGTTAGCCCTGGTTTTAATCCTCGTACTGTTCAATACTGTATTGATAAAAACATTCCAATCGTACCAGGTGTAAATAGCCCTAGCCACGTTGAACAAGCAATGGAAATGGGTTTACGTACATTAAAGTTCTTCCCTGCTGAACCATCTGGTGGCGTTAATATGCTAAAAGCATTAACAGCGGTTTACCCTGTTAAATTTATGCCAACAGGTGGCGTTAACGTTAAAAACATCCATGATTACTTATCAATTCCTTCTGTACTAGCTTGTGGCGGTACGTGGATGGTCCCAACTAACCTAATTGATGAAGGTAAATGGGATGAATTAGGACAACTAGTGCGTGAAGCAGTAGAAATTATAAAGTAAAAAAGGGCTAAAGACTTCAGCCTAATTAAGTTTTATATTATTTAATGCTGAAGCTTCGGGCATGGTGTTGAACCATTGCTCGAAGTTTCATTTCTTATCCTGACAGCCTTTAACCGTCTCGTATAAAACGCCTGGTGGTGAGCAAAATTTAAACGACAAAGATCAACTGCACCTATTCAAAGAATAAAATAATTTTTTAATAATGGAAAACATCAACAGATTCTTTAATGTGTAACGAAATTTCAGCAAGCTTATCGGCTTGAGTTTTATTTCCTTTTGAACGTTCAACTGTTGTTTTTGCTTCATCATTAATCTGTACAATACTAGTATTAATTTCTGTTGCTACGTGTGTTTGTTCTTCCGCTGCGGTAGCAATTTGGCTATTCATATCTTCAATAATAGTGACAGAGCTTCGGATTGCATCTAATGCGCTACTTGCTTGTTTCGATTTGTTTGTTGTTTCCTGTGCATCTTTAACATTATCATTCATCAAATCCACGGATTTTTTTGCCTGCAGTTGTAATTTACTGATCATCTCTTGGATTTCACTCGTACTCTCTTTCGTGCGGTTAGCAAGATTGCGTACTTCATCGGCGACAACAGCAAATCCTCTTCCGTGTTCTCCTGCCCGCGCAGCTTCAATTGCCGCATTTAAGGCAAGCAAATTGGTTTGCTCTGAAATACCATCTATAACTTCCAGAATGCTACCAATACTTTGTGTTTCAATTTCGAGTTGGCTATTAACTGTGACGACATTTTCAATGCCTTTAACTAGTCGCGAGATACTCTTGCTCATCTCATTAACAACTAACATACCGTTATCAGCATGCAGAAATGCTTCCTGAGCAGCTGTTGATGCTTGGACCGCATTGCTTGCGACTTCTTGTGCTGTTACGGTTAATTCGTTCATAGCTGTTGATGTCTGTTCTATTTGTAGCATTTGTGCTTCAGAGCTATTGTTTAGCTCTATTGCAGAAATTGAAGTTTGTTCTGCTGACATCGTTAATTCTTTTGTTGCTTGATTTATATTTTCAATACTTGATTTTAAGCGGATTAGCATGACAAATATTGAAGCATAAATACCTGTTTCTTTTCCTGATTCTGTACCAGCAACTGAAAGATCACCTTTGGCAATCTGATCAACCAGCTTCTCAATGTCTTTGGGCTCTCCACCAATCGGGATATACATTAATTTATTTACAATTATGTAGGTCGCGACGAGTGCAATCAAAATGGTGACAATAGCAATAATCACTGACTGTATTAGATTATCATTTGCAGATAAATCTATAACTGCAACGCGCTCCCATGACCAAACGACCCAACCTAGCTCTTTAACTTTTGAATTAATTACATAATAGCGTTCAGCATTTAAATTATAATAATGATTACTACCAGATTGATCTTTAAAGTGAGAATATGATGGGCGTAACTCAAATATGTTTTGACCAATATGTTCAGGGTTATTCGATGCTAATAAATAACCATCTTCTCTGCTCACGAATATCTGATTTTCTCTTGAACTCTGTTTGACGCTATTGGATATAGTATCAACGGATATATTAGCATTCAGAATGCCTACAATTTTGCCATTTCTTTTTACAGGTACAGATAGAGACATGACTAAGTCACCGACATTATTTATATACGGTACTGTTGTGGCATTACGCTTATCTGCTATGGCATTTTTATACCATTCGCGATCCAATTTTTTAGCATTGAAGTTAGCAATAATACCTTTGCTATTATATGTGGTTCCATCTATTTGACCGAAAGCTGCACCAAACATTTCAAGGTTATTTTCAACCTGTACAAGTTGTTGTTTAAGGTGTGTTTCATCGGTAATATCACCGGAAGTATTAATGGCTAGATCGTCACTCATCAAACGTAAACCAAAAAAGTATTGTGCCATTTGTTGATCCAGTACATCTGCAATTAGGTTTGCTTCAAGTGCAAGGGAGTCAGTGGTGCTTTTATTACTGTAAGACTTAAAGTTACTATAACTATTAATCGCTGAAAGCGTAATAATTGTGGTAATTAATAGCCCAAAGAAAGTAATGATTTTGATTTTTGCGCTCATATAAACTGCTCCATATTGTGTGTAATAGTTATAAATAATCCTAAAGCTCCTAATGAAATATCGAGAAACTTTAAAAAATTAATGGCCAATCGATTACCAATTCCGTTCGTTTAATAAAAAAATATTCTGCAGGAAAAAATGCCAGTTTAAGATGAAAGTTGCAGTAAATAGGCTGTTCCCTTTACAAAACTTTCAACGTGAAAATAGTTTTTTAGCAAGTAATATTGATCACTTAGTTGGCGGAATAGGTATTACAACTACATTAAGATATACCGTGGTTTGAAAGTCGGTCTAGTCATTTTTGGTAACCTGTTTCATCAATAAATTACCTTACTGGTTTTGGCTTAACAGTACATTACCAAGTCGTAACGTTGCAGCGATATTTCGAGCTATACGTATAAGGTTTTCTTCCGCTTCTTCAAGTACTTGATCTATCGACTGTGGCGAGCGTACGGTGCCAAAAATACTATCCATTTGGTTATATAACCCATCAATTTCTTTACCTAGAGAGCCTGAAATTCCAATCACTGGAATCGACTTAGCCTTTGCTCTTTTAGCAATCCCATAGGGGGTTTTTCCCTGTAAAGTTTGATTATCCATCTGTCCCTCACCAGTTATGACGAGATCGGCGCCTTCTAATATTTTATTCGCTTGAAGCGCGTCTAATACCATTTCTATACCAGGCTTAATATTGAGATTAAATAAAAGTGATAATCCGAGAGGTGCACCACCTGCGGCACCAAAACTACGACTGTGAGGATGGTTTTTGCCTGTAATATCGGCCACCTTTTTAGAAAAATGGTGTAATGCTTCATCAAGTTGAATAACCATCTTTGCATCCGCTCCTTTTTGCGGACCAAATACATAACTTGCGCCTTTAGGACCACATAACGGGTTTTCTACATCGCATGCAACAATAAACTCTACTTCGTGGCAACGAGGGTGAGCCATACTTAGGTCGATGCTGTGCAAATCTTTTAAAGCACCTCCTCCATGCTTAATTTCGTAACCCTCTATATCAAGCAGTCTGCCACCTAAAGCTTGAACAATTCCTGCTCCGCCATCATTAGTTGCACTGCCTCCAAGACCGAGTAAAATCTTATTCACACCAAAATCTAAGGCATCTTTGATTAGTTCTCCGGTGCCGTAACTGGTTGCAAAGGAAGGGTTACGCTGACTTGCTATTGTTTTATCTAAACCTGATGCCTGTGCAATTTCGATGAGTGCAGTATAACCATTGTCCAGCATTACCCATTCTGCTCTAAGAATCTTATTATTAGGCCCACAAACTTGGCAAAATCGTTTTTCTCCACCAAGGCCGTGATGCAATATATCGACGGTGCCTTCTCCACCATCGGCTAGTGGCATTTTTATATATTCAGCTTCTGGAAATATCTGACTGAATCCTTTTTGGATACTCTCTGCAACTTGATATGCATTTAATGACTCCTTAAAAGAGTCTGGAGCAATAATGATTTTCATGATTTATACCATTAATAAATTAGATGCTAGCTATTCACTGGCATATTTAAGTTTTATAGTTTGAAGGTTATTCAGGGCGAGGCAGGTTAATGCTTACCCTGAATGATATTTACGAGTTATTGGCTGAAATCGTATACAATTGTATGTTGATAACAATCCAATTTGTCGATGATGGTACAAGGAAATGTAGGTTCATTTATTGCATTAACAAAACCTTTAGGTTCAAGACACAGTCCAGCGTATTTCTCATAGACTGAACCCGATTTACCTTCCACCCCATCTAGATTATGGCCGTTATAAAAGTGTAGTGTACTCTCGTTTGAAGAGACTCTAAGTACTCTTCCATCGCCTTTTAGTTTGGCCATTTTCAGCAATGGTCGTTTAGTATTCTTGGGATAGTTAAATACATAAGAATGATTAATTTCAATTCTATTATTTACCATAGCTTTTAACGAGGTGATAGCCTGAAAGTCGAACTCAGTTTTTTCTACGGGCAGCATTGTTCCACTTGGAAGCCTATCCTCTCTTTGCTCTAAAACCTGATTAGAATAGATTTCTAACTCATGTTCATCAATACAGCCGTAGTCATGACCAAACAGGTTAAAATAACTATGAGCGGTGGTACTTATTGGTGTTGGTCCATCCGAAGTGGCTTTGTATTGAAGTGTTAATATGTTGGTATTTGTTAATGTGTAAGTGGCAAATATCTCAACATTATTTTTAAAACCTTCCTCTCCATCCGCATCGAACATTCGTAAAGTAACTGCTATTTCATCATCATTCTGAATTACTTCTACTTCTTCCCAGACTCGATGATGATAGCCAAACCTTCCTCCATGAACGCAATGCTTACCGTTATAAGCATTGCCATTAACCATCACAGTCTCGCTGTTTACCTCGTATTGAGCACCTTCGATACGGTTTGCGACTCTCCCGATAAGAGCACCAAAGTAGTGTGGATCTTTGGTATATGCATTTAGGTTATCGAGTCCTAGTACCACATCTGCAATTTTACCCTCAGAATTTGGAACAAGAAGGTGGGTTATTCTCCCACCGAGTTCAAGGATAGAAACAGACATGCAGTTATCATTGCTTAAAGTAATCTGGTTAACTTTTTGATTGTAGAAGCTGCCAAATGGTAAGCGTTCAATTTGCATTTTATGTTCCTCTGCGTTATTAGTTAACAACGTTCTGAAGATTGCCATCCAAGTAAGACTGTATGTTACTTGCTACCATATTCATTATTCGTGTTCGCGCATCAAGTGTCGCCCATGAAACATGAGGGGTAATAGTACAATTCTTAGCCTTTAGTAAAGGATTATCCTTACTTGGAGGCTCCTGCCAAAGCGTATCTAATGCAGCACCTGCAATTATTCCAGCATCAAGTGCTTGGGCTAATTCCTGTTCAACAACTAACTGCCCCCTTGATGTGTTGATCAAAAAAGCACTCTTTTTCATCAATGATAGTTTTTGAGTATTCATCAGATTCTCAGTTGCTGGCAGAGCAGGGCAGTGCAATGTTACAAAGTCAGACTTTGATAATAAAGAGTCCAAGTCTGTCATCTCATGCTGATAAGCTGGCAGACTTTTAGCATAATCATCATGTGCGATCACCTTCATTCTGAAAGCGGAAGCAATCTCACCGACGCGCTGACCAATATTACCAAAGCCGATGATACCAATTGTTTTACCCGCTAGTTCAATCTGCGGGCTAAGCCAGTAGGTCCAGTCAATATTATTTGTCCAGCCTAAATTATTACGCACATCGTCACTGTTTTCAGCAACATTACGGGCCAAGTGCATAATATGTGCAAACACCATTTCAGCAACAGTATCAGTGCCATAAACAGGTACATTCATTACAGAAATGTTTTTACTTCGTGCATATGCAATATCGACTACATTGTACCCTGTTGCTAATACCGCGATACATTCGAGGTTTGGGCAAGCATCGATGACATCTTTTGTAATTGGAGTCTTATTTGTGAGTAACACATGAGCTGACTTTGCTCGTTCAATGACTTGCTCTGAACCATTTGTTGAACGCTCATAGCATACAAAATCACCAAGATTAGAAATCGGCTCCCAGGAATGATCCCCTGGGTTTAAAGTGTATCCATCAAGACATATTATCGTTTTCATTTTGAATCCTTTTAAGCGGTTGCTCGTTTATTTCTTAGGCGGGCAAACAGATAACGAATTGCCCTATTCACTGCAGGAATTTGACTACAAATAATCATTATAATGATGCAGACCAAGACAAATGATATTGGGCGTTCAACCATAGGCCATAGACTACCACCAGTAGTTTTTAGACCCGTACGTAATGCTGTATCAGCCATAGGGCCTAAGATCACACCAATAACTAACGGTGCAATAGGGACTTGTAACTTCATAAAGAAGTAAGAAATAATACCAATGATTCCCATGAGATATAGATTGAAGACTCGCATACCAAGAGCAAACGAACCGATGACACACAATACAGCGATAAGTGGCATAAATAACGTTTGTGGTATTTTAAGAATATGTACGACCTGTTTAGATAAAATCATGCCACAAACCCACATTGCACAAGCTGCTGCAAATAGAATCGCGGTGACTTCAATAATAAACCCTGGATTAGTTTTTAGTAACATAGGTCCCGGTGCAATATTGTGTAGCATTAATGCACCAAGTAACATAACTGCTGGTGGAGAACCTGGTATACCAAGGCTTAGTAGCGGAATCATTGCACCACCTACACATGCTTGGTTTGCCGTACAGGTTGATATAACACCTTCTGGAGCTCCTTTACCAAAGGTTTCTGGTACTTTACTGGCTTTTTTGGCTACTCCGTAAGCTACCCATGATGCGATATCTTCACCTATGCCAGGAACTGCACCTATACCAACACCCGTGAGAGCTGAGGTTATAATATTTCGTGTGTTTTTGACCATGGTGGAAAGATCCGGCAACAAGCGACCAAACTCTTTCATATTGCCCATTTTCAGTTTAGATTCAAGTACCGACATGATTTGTGGTAAACCAAATGCCCCGATTAAAACAGGTACCACATCAATACCGTTGTCTAGTTCATGTAAACCGAAGGTAAAGCGTGGGAACATTTGCATTTGATCTTGACCAATTGTAGATAGCCAAATACCAAATAATCCTGCAATCCAACCCTTAATTGCCAAATCTGGCGAAGTTAAGCTTCCACTGATCAAAATGCCGAAAAGTGCCAGTAAGAAATACTCATACGAGGTAAATTCTAAAGCAGCCGCAGCTATCCATGGGGAAAGCAGTGCTACAAATATCATCCCAATAAATGAGCCGATAAGTGACGATGTTGTTGCCAGACCAAATGCACGTCCCGCTTGACCTTTCTGAGCCATAGGAAAACCATCCATTGCGGTTGCAGCGGATGCCGCTGTTCCAGGAATGTTCAATAAGATCGACGTATACATACCACCGTATACCCCACCTACATAAATGGCTAGAAGTGATAATAATGCAGTCTGAGGGTCAAGCCCATAGGTTAATGTTGTTAACAACGCGACGCCGAGCGTAGCGGTTAAGCCAGGCATTGCGCCAAAAACAATTCCTAAGAAAGTGCTTCCTAGGAGTATTAAGATCAATGTCGGGGATGAAAATATATTCCCGAGCATATTGGCAAATGTTAAAAGAGTTTCCATTGTATTGGTCCTTGTTAGAATGCATCATCTAATAATTGTTGATTATCTTCAGAGATATTCATCTCTTTTGACGCAGTATTATCAGCAATATAGGTGTAGTAAGTCGTATTTAGAACTTGCTCTATAACAAGACCTTCTTTTGGCAGTGGTACCAGCAAAAAGTAGCGAAAGATAGGACAAAGTACTAATGGAAATATGATTGAAATTAAAATCACACGCTTAACTTTTGGTCTATATTCGGACGGATCTTGTTTCGCAAAACGATATAGGGTGAAAATTATGCACGCTGAAAGCAGAAGCATAATAATGTCAGTTGTAAATTCGTATGAGGCATTAATTGCTACATCCAAACCACTTAAAAAGATAACCGATGAGACCACCATAAAGGTGTAATAAACCTTTAAGAGCTGCTTAGTCAGAGACTGGTTATCAAAGTAGTAAAGGGCAATGTAAAACAACAAAAAAGCCATTGAACCAAGGAAAAAGTCGTACCAAGTTATTAAAATATAGATATAACTTATTAACCCCCCACCAGAAATCAAGAATGCAACGGGGTTAAAGCTTTTTAATTGCTCTTTAAATAAAGAGTAACCACCATGTTTTTTATTTGAAAAGAATACTGAAATGCCAGTGAGTAATAACGACAATCCAATGAATAAAGGCAGTAATCCAGGAGATTCATACCAAGTAGTACTAACGCCACCAACTGTGCCAGAAAACGGCATGGTCAATGAGTTTCCAATAATGAAGATTGAAAAAATGATGACAACAATTGAAAAGACAAAATCCCATCCATTCTGGTGTGGTTGTATTTCGTCATCTTCATGCTGTGCTTCAACAAGATCACACTTTTGCTTAGTTATTTCAGTCATAACAAGTCCTTGTTCTTTAGAAGAGTTAAATAGAGGTGTTGTTTAGAATGACACTTTGCCTGTAGTAGCAGGCAAAGTGTGGGATTTTAGCTAAACTATTTACTAAGGTTTTGGAATACCAAGTGTTGCAGGGTTAATTTTTGCTGCTTTAAGATCCCAAAGTGTCCATGAGAAAAGTGATTCTAAACGTGCCATACGTTCATTCGCTTTTTTACCAAAGTCACCCACTAACGTGTAGTAGTTTTCTCTTGCGTATGTTTTCACTTCATCACTTTCCATTGCACTTACAAATGCACTTGCGATCAGTTTTTTGATCTCTGTAGGCGTTTCTTTTTTAACTGCAAAACCAATAGATTGAGAAATTGGTAAGTAATCGCCTAATTTAGGATAAGCTTTTATCGCTGAAGGTACCGTAATATCACCCACTTTGAAGCTTTCATTTGTTAATGTACCAAGCGCTTTAAAATCACCTGATTGGATAAGCTGATTTTGTTCAGCAACTGAAGTAATAACAACATCCACTTCACCACTTAATGCTGCATTTTGTGATTTAGACGAACCAGGGTAAGGAATAAAGTTCATTTCACCGTCAATCCCTTTTGCAAATGCAAGGTAGTTAATGTGGTGTAATGAGCCTGCTGAAGCAGCGCCAACACGGACTTCACCTGGGTTTGCTTTGATGTGTTTAACCAACTCATCTAAGGTTTCGAATGAAGATCTTTTTGAAACTGATAATACGTCTGGGGAGCTAGCTACAATGAAGTAGTCAAATACATCCATACGATTTTCCCAACCGCCCATTACCGCTGCGGTAACGTTAGATTCTGAAAGTCCTATTAGTGTGTAACCATCTGGCTTGCTTTTGTAACCTTCTAGCAAACCAACAGAGCCAGAAACGCCACCAGGTTTGTTAAGTACGTTAATGTTAGTACCTAAATAACCAGACATAGAAGCTGTAATTACACGGTTAATGACATCTGTACCACCACCTGCTGACCACGTTACGATATCACTGATATTACGACTAGGGTAACGACTATCTTCTGCAAAACTTCCGAATGATAAAATCGATAGAGCTATAGCAGAAACACCTGTGAGGAATCTTTTCTTGTTCATAGTATTATCCTTTTACTTTTAGTTGAACCCGACCATTGACTACTATATCGTTGAAAATGGTTTAGGGTTGTTGGTTATTGCTCGTTTTAATAAATGGGTTGATCAAATCTTTATAAAATACGTTTCTAAATCATGCCAAATATCCATGTACTCTTTTTTCTGTAACATTTCGCCAAATGTGTCCATACCAATTTCATCAATTCGAGCAGATATTTTATTGGTCATGCGAACATTGGCTTGGAATACTTTGACAATATCCCAGCGTGTTGGAGAAGTGTCTGATGTTAGCCAACCTTGGTAATTGAATTTTTTTAAGTAGTAAATGAACTCAATGTATTGCATTAAACTGCGACTACCACAGAAATAATCCCAATCCCATTTTCCGTCATTGTCATTAATATGGATGTAGTATTTGATGCCTTCAGATTCAAGAAGAGCTAGTTCCTCAGCTGGATTGTTATCGCCATATAGAGAATGACCATAATCCAAAGTGACACCAATATTTGGGTTACCGATACTCTTAATTAAACATATTGTTTTTGCTGCGTTATCAAGAAAACAGCGACCGCGAACTTCATTTGGTTTAAATTCAATGTAAATAGGAATATGTTGCTTATATTCACCCGCTTCAGCGAATGTTTCTTTTAAACGGTTCCATGTTTCGGTGTAATCAGCTTGGAATGAAAATTCATAGCCATCACTTAGAGGACAACATTGGACTTTATCCGCATTAACTTCTTCAGCAAAATCTTTTGCATCTTTAATAAATTGCACTGCACGGTTACGAATTGCTACATCGGGCGATGTTAGCCCTCCAGATTTAAATTCAGGCTCTGCTTTGACGTTAACGTTGACCGCTGCCACTGTGATATCGTATTTAGCAAGTAGTTGTTTAACTTCAGCTAGATTGTCGAAGTTTACCTCGTATGGATAAACCAACTCTGCACCAGTCATTCCTTCGATTGAACGCAGAGTTTGGAATTTCTCTTCTAGTGTTTTAGGCTCATTATATTCAGAAAAACGGTCCTTTGTTTGCCCTAGAAAGGGTGTAATTACTGCATGTTTAAACATTTTAAATTCCTTCTACTTTGTCAGTATTATGTTTGTGTGATGAACAATATTTATCGTGAAATATTGCTAAGTATTTTTTTACGCCATGACTTCTTTTTCAAGTAAAAGATGGCCTTTATTTAAAGCCAGCATTTTATTTGCCGACTTAACAATATGGCTTGCAGACATGCCATATTTTTCAATTAGCTCAGGGTAAGCACCCGATTCTGCAAAAGTATCGTCCAATCCAAGATTATCAAACTGAGCATGTATGCTATCTTTTGCCATACGTGTCGCAATTTCATAGGCCATACCATTTCGTTGTTGGTGTCCTTCTGCAACAATTACTCGGCCAGTTTTTAAGATAGATGCTTTGATGCTTTCCCAATCAAGTGGTTTAACGCTATAAGCATCAATGACTTCAACGCTAATACCTGATTTCTCAAGTTCATCAGCCGCTTCAAGAGCTTGAAAAAGAATGTCACTATAAGAAATAATTGTTATATCTGTTCCCATTTTAAGTGTGTTACTACCTCCACATTTAAAGGTTGTATGCTCGTCATAGAGCTCAAAGTAAGCATCACGTAATAGACGGCAATAAACAGGCCCTTGTGTCCCCATTGTGACGTCAAATAATGCTCTTGATGATGCAGAATCACAGGGAGCAAAAACATGCATATTAGGTAATGTGCTCATTAATGCGATATCTTCAGAAGCTTGATGAGTTACGCCATCAATTGCTGCCGTAACACCACTGTGTGAAGACATCAACTTAACATTCAAATTTGGGTAGCAAATGAAACTGCGGACACTTTCTAAGGCTCGCATTGTTAGGAATACTCCGTAACCTGCGACAACAGCTGGGCGACCATTTGACGCCATGCCGGCAGCTGCTGCCATCATGCCAAATTCTGCAATACCCATTTGAAAATAACGTTGCGGGTATTTTTCATTAAAAAGGTAAGAATTAGTTGAATAACCAATATCGGCTTCAAAGACTACAAATTCCTGATTAATTTCTCCGTACTCAACCATACGTTCTGCGAAGGCAACGCGGGTTGCTTTATTTGATTTCACTAATTTAGTCATAATCGTTTACCACTGTATAATTGTTAAAGGTTAAATGTATTGGCTGTAAGTTCTGCACGAGCGGCTTCGTATTCTTTGGTGTCAGGTGCTTTACCGTGCCAATTTCGTACATCTTCCATAAAACTAACGCCTTTACCTTTAGTCGTATTAGCGACAATGCAAGTTGGCTTTCCTTTGTATTCACGCGCTGTTTTTAATGAAGCCTGAATTTCGTTAATATCATGACCATCGATTGTTAATGTATGCCATCCAAAAGAAGAAAATTTATCCTCAATACTTAGTAACGGCATGATTTCGTCGCTTGTCCCATCCATTTGAAGATTATTTTTATCGATAAAGAACACTAAATTATCGAGTTTGTATTTTGCGGCTACTAACGCTGTTTCCCAGACCGCCCCTTCGTTAATTTCTCCATCACCTAAAATAGAGTAGACGCGGCGTCCGTCATCAGTCATTTTCCCCTCGAGTGCCATACCTGTTGCAGAAGCACAACCATGTCCAAGTGAGCCCGTGGTCATATCCAAACCCGGTGTACTCTTCATATCTGGGTGCCCTTGTAATGGGCTATTTAGTCTTCGTAAATAATTAAGTTTCTCTTTCTCGAAATAACCTAGTTTTGCAAGACTTGCATACCACACTGGACAGGCATGACCTTTCGAAAGAACAAATCGATCTCGATTTTCTTTCCGTGGATTTAGTGGGTCAAGATTTTTCATTTCAGAAAAGTAGAGTGTTGATACTATTTCAGCTGAAGAATACGACCCGCCAATATGACCAGATTGTGATTTATAGACCATGTCTAAAATATCAATCCTAAGTTCATTTGCGATGTTATAAAGCTCGTCGACAGAAGCTATGTCTTGAGTTTTTTTAAGCATTAGAATTACTCCGTTTACAATATTAAATTTTAATTTTTTTAATTGGTCGTTTAATTAGCTTTTAATAAAACTCACTATTATTAAGAAACTATTTTATTGTGTGACCCACTTTTTATTTGCTTATAATCAGTATCTTAGGTTGTTATTGTTATTATATTCGACTTAAACACACCATTTAAAAAAGGTTGTTATTTAATCATTTAGCGTACTCATTAAAATATTTATTATTAAATATCTTGGCGAGTGGGATGGAGTATAGGGTGGATAATTATTTAATGAATCGATCTTTGTCACAGAAATAAACCACAAAATAAGGTTTTTATTTAGAATGTTAATGATTGAAAAATAAACAAAATGGGACAATAAAAGTACGTAAATGTTTATAAAAAAATCACAAATACGCAAACAAATTTATTAATAAATTTATTGTGACGTTGATCAAATGTATGGGTTGAGCCATTGGATTTGTATAAATTAACGGCGTAGTTTTAAAAAGAGAATAATACTTTTTAAAGGAAAATCACTATGAATATTGCAATTGGTTGTGATGACGCAGCTATCGAATTAAAAGAAATTCTAAAGAAACAAATTGAGTCAAAAGGGTTCGTCTGTGTTGATTACAGTAACTTAGAAAATAAAGAAGACGATTTATATCCGGATGTTGCATATCGAGTAGCTACCGCAGTTGCGGAAGGAAAACATTCTCGAGGGGTTATTGTTTGTGGCACAGGAATTGGTGTTTCTATTATGGCTAATAAGGTACCTGGTATACGTGCGGCGCTTTGCCATGATGTTTTTTCTGCAATTCGAGCTAGAAAGAGCAATGGCGCACAAATTATTACCATGGGAGCACGTGTCATAGGATCAGAGCTGGCTAAAACTATTTTAGATAACTGGCTAGAGGCAGGGCTTGTTGATGATTCATCGATGCCGAAAGTTCAACGTATGATTGATATTGAAAATAAATTATTAAAACAGTCTTAATAATTAACTGTTTAAGGAAATTTCATTATGAGAAAACCAAAAAAATTAATCAATAGCTCCGTTGATGTGGCTAAAGAGCAATTTGATGGCTACCTATATGCAGCCAAAGATATTGTACAAAGAGTCGGTAAGTTAAGCGCTGCTATCCGTAAAGATTTGCCTACTGAAAAGGTAATGGTTTTAACTGGAGGAGGTGCAGGGCATGAACCGATGTATGGTGGCTTTGTTGGTCAAGGTTTTGCAGATGCAGTTGTTGTGGGAGATGTCTTTGCTGCGCCAACACCTGATGCCATTGTCGATACAACGATCGCACTTAAACCTAAAAAAGGCGTTTTGTTTATTTATGGTAATTACGCTGGCGATAATATGAATTTTGATATCGCAACAGAGCTTTTAGAAGATGATGACATTAATGTACACACTATTCGAGTTAACGATGATGTGATTTCAGCTTCTGCTGAAAATAAAGTTGAACGACGAGGAATTGCGGGCAGCTTATATGTGTTAAAAATTGCAGGTGCAGCATCTGAAGTTTATTCGGACTTTGACAAAATTGTTCAAGTTTCAGAGCTCGCATTGAAAAATACAAGCTCAATTGGTGTGGCACTTGGCCCATGTGCGATTCCTCAAAATGATTCTTTTAATTTTGATATTCCTGATGATGAAATTGAAATTGGAATGGGCCTCCACGGAGAGCCGGGTGTTGGTAAATCAGAATTAGCTGATTCAAAAAGTGTAGTAACAACGATGCTAAATGCATTATGCGAAGAACAAAACTTGAAAGCTGGTGATTCGGTGTGCGTGTTAGTCAATAATCTCGGTGCTTCTACGCAAATGGAATTACTTATCGCAAATAAAACAATTGCAGAATTGTTAGCTAATAAAGGCGTTGAAATTTATGACACTTTATTAGGTAATTATTGTACTTCACTCGAAATGTCTGGTTTTTCAATAACCTTACTAAAACTCAATGACCAGCTTAAACAACTTTATGACATGCCTTGTCATGCTTTTGCACTAAGGAAATAAATTATGAATGTAATAGAAACAAAAAAAATGATGCTTTTGGTTGCTAACGGTATGGTAGATAAAGAGCCAATTTTAACAAAGTTTGACCAAGCAATTGGCGATGGGGACCATGGTATCGGTATTGAGCGTGGATTTAGTAACGTTTCTGCCTATATTGAAGAAGATTTTGATGCTGCTGATGTGGGCGATGTCATGGTTAAAATCGGGACTAAGTTAATGTCGACGATGGGTGGCGCATCTGGTGCTATTTTCGGTACGTTATTTCGTACCGGTGGTAAAGCCATTTTAGGCGAAAAAGAACTAACTACTGATGTTCTTGCTGTTTTCTTAAATGCAGGGCTTGAAGGTATTTATAAACGTGGCGGAGCCGCTATTGGAGCAAAAACCATGATTGATGCTTTAGTTCCGGCAATGGAATCTGCCAAAGCACTCAGTGGTCAACCCTTAGCTGAAGCGTTAATTGTTATTCAAAAAAGTGCACATGACGGCGTAGAAAATACGAAATCGATGATTGCAACCACGGGTAAAGCAAAAACATTAGGTGAACGTTCATTAGGCCACCCAGATCCTGGTGCAATGTCGATGGCATATATTATGGAATTCATGAGTGACTATGCTCAAAGTAAGGTGGAAGCATGAAACCTATTTGGATCGGTTCTAGTTGGAAGATGAATAAAACTTCATCGGAAGTTGATTTGTTCTGTGAGCATATAAAACAAGCCTTAAATGGCTCAACTATTCAGATTCAGATGTTTGTTATTCCTCCTTTTCCTTATGTGAAAATGGTGCACGAACAATTGAATGACTCAGGTTTTTTACTCGGCGTGCAAAATATATGCTGGGATAAAGAAGGGCCTTATACAGGTGAAATTTCTGCAAAAATGGCTTCTGATATTAATGCCACGCTAGTAGAAATTGGTCATTCTGAGCGCCGCGCGATGTTTGGAGAAACAGATGAAACTGTAAATCTAAAAGTACATGCCGCATTAGATCAGAAACTCACTCCACTTATATGCGTTGGTGATACAGCTCAAGATAAAGAATGGCGAGTATCTGCAGAAGCGATTGTCCGTCAAGTGAAGATTGCACTTTATGGTTTAAATGTTGATCAAATAAAAAAAGTATTGATCGCATACGAGCCGGTTTGGGCAATTGGGGAGAATGGGGTACCGGCTTCCCCTGCTGAAGCTGAATATGGCTTGAAAAAAATTCGCAATGCTTTAGCTGATATGTATTCGCATGAAATTGCGCAGTCTATAACTTTATTGTATGGAGGGAGCGTACATCAAGATAATGCGGCCTCGCTACTCGAACAAGAAAATGTCGATGGGTTATTTATTGGCCGAGCAGCATGGCAGCCGGAAGGTTTTATGCAGTTAATTAATATTGCGAAAGCTTATAATAATTCAAGGATCTAACATGGTTTTACCGTTTTCAATTAGTACTGTTGCCTATTCGGGGTATAGCATCGATATTGCTTTGGACTCAATTCATTCGATTGGCGTTCGTAATATTGAACTCGCGTTGATTTTAGGAGCTGTTTATGGATTAACTGAACAAGCCGTGAATGTTGAATACGCTCAAAAAATAAAAAATCAATTAGATGTTCGGGGCATGAAATGTACGTCTTTGGCAAGTCATTGCCAAATGAATGCTGATAATTGTAATGAGCAACTTAAAAAGCGTGTAAAAATTTGCGCGGTTCTTGGCTGTAAATTATTGATTCTTTATGCTCCAAGAGGGTGTAGTTTAAATGAATTTACAAGGCTGGTTGAGGAAAGTTTGCAGCTCAGCAAACAATTAGGAGTTCGAATATTGATTGAAAACGTTGGAGATCAATTACCTTATATTTTTAATGGCTCTCATGACCTAGAAAGCTTTTTTTCATCTGTTGATTCAAATGTTATGGGACTTAATTATGATCCTGGTAATTTTGCTTCACATCGGCCATTTGATAATATTGCGCAAGATGCTATTGCTTGTTTGAATGCATGTGAACATCTTCATATTAAAGATGTCGTTTGTACAGACACGCATTATGAGTTTTGTGAAGTTGGTGATGGGATCTGCGATTATTCTAAATTATTAATTGAGATGAAAAAACGTGCAAAACCTATTATGTTTAGTATCGAAGCGCCCTATGGCTTACACCGAACTTTAGCTGGGGAAGCAAACTTTAAGCCAATAGAAGAAAGGTTGAGTATTTCTGAAATTGAAGAAAAACTGTGCCGTTCAATTGAATTTATAGGCAGATATTTACCGCTTGAGTTAAATTCTTATACAGCACAATAGGTCGCTTGCTCAGTTTATTTCGTATTATCCCTTAACAAATTTACACTATTAATAGTGTAAATGTTCGGGGTTTTTTTGTTTGATTTGTGGGTATTCATAAGGAGTGTAACCTCAGGTAACTATTTATTAAGTTAAATGAGGATATTACTGTTAAAACTTTACAGATTTGAAGGTCTTTAAATTGTTCTTAAAGTTGTAAATTTTTATTTTCTGTCATTTGTTTTTAAACGTTTAATAACATTGATTACTGGCTACAAAAGGTATTGTTGTCAATTATGAATCAATCCGTCATTAGTGTAAAAATATGGTGCTGTTTACTGGAACCCATTAAATAAGGTTCGGTTAGGGCCTTATGCTTAGATTCCCACATTAACCGATACATTGAAGTATTGAAGTAAAAAACGAAAACCTTTTAATAATGATTGCTTAATGCAATACCTTAAAAGTAAGCGTATAGCGAACAGCACCTGCCCCTAACATTCAATTTCA
>TARA_R110001583_G_scaffold19176_1_pt1 | contig 41706 bp, 53 predicted proteins | sample TARA_R110001583 | Tara Oceans TARA_R110001583 (sample SAMEA4398432) | marine metagenome | biome: Polar Biome; feature: [MES] marine water layer (ENVO:01000295) within the mesopelagic zone...; material: water (ENVO:00002006), including particulate matter (ENVO:01000060) such as...... | reverse complement strand
AGTTATTTTGAGGCATTGTTAGATGGGGATTATTGAGCGCTTACGCTTATCTAGTGTCGAATATAGGTAAAATAAAACATCATGTTTCATAAAATGAACATACATGTAGCCTCATGTTTTCCATACTGACATCTCTTTTATATCCAAGTCGGCGAACTGTCGTCTATTACTTAAAACTTCTCAGAATATGCTAAGGCAACAGAGTTGTCTTGCTCTCAGTGCTTAGGATGCTTATAACCCCTTATCAACTTTTAGGTTATGAACAAAATTTTTTAGATGAATTTGTGGGTCGAAATAAGTACATATGTGTCAGTCATCCATTTTTGGCCTGAAAATATGATTCTTCAAATGCTAGAAAGTAAGAAAGCAGAAAGCCATCATAGAGGGGTAATAATGTTATTCATCATTACGACTATAATGAGTTTGTAAATTTTTCTCATGTTCAAGACTAAAAGGCACTGAGGGATCGAACGTGGGTGCATCTTTCACTTGCTGCTGCGTCATATCAACATAAATTTTAGAAGTAGGCCAACTCACCTCTTTAATCCATTTAGGCGCAATCAAAACCAGATGACCCAACCACCAATTACTGGTGTTAATAATCAAATATCGAATAGCCCAAGTATCGATATCTATCAACATACCTTGCAAGTGGCCCAATTCACCGTCTATTGCATCAAGGTGATAACCCACCACGGTATGACTGCTGCGTAGATGATGATCATTATCCCGTGATAGTGCAGCCTTGATGTCTGAGGATATCTCTGGGTTATCTAAGTTATCTGACTTTGGGGCGACACTATAATAACCAAGTGCCATCAAGTTAGGACTAGATTCACTTCCCCAAATACCTGTGTTACCCCAGTAATGTTCGTAACCATAATATTCCATATGATCTATCTCATGCTGACTAGAGACCGGTTTTTCGCTATCTATGTCAGGGCTGTTTTTTACCTGTTCTCTTGAGATTGTGACAGTAAGCGTCTTATACTCCTGATTAAACTCTTTGATTGATATGGGTGAAAGCAATATTTTTTTTCTTGATAACCAAGATCCCGTTTCGACCACCAAATATCGGATCACCCAATGCTTATCATCAAAATAAAGATCTTTGGACAATCCAATCTCGCCATCAGAGGCCTGAATGGCTATATTTTTTAAATCATTCAGTATATGTAACATGATGTATTTGCTCCAGATTAAAGTTTAAAAACAATAAATCATTGTTTTGTTAATAGAGTGAATATCTATACCCGTTACCAATCAAGATGCTTTGCTAAGTCGTTCGCTCGGCAAGCATCTTGGTTGTTAGAAAGGTTTGATTTAACCCGTTAGATCTTCAACTTTCTGTCTAGAAGCTACTTACCTCACAACTTACTGAACTTTGCATCTTGAATGGTAACGGGTATATCTATAAATTTTAAGGTGAATTAGCATTTCTGAAATAGAAAAATTAGAGTTAGTGGCCCATCACAGCGATATCATCGAAGACGTCAACAATTTGATTGAGGAACTAATGGGTGACCCTCGACAACACGGGAATAGACATCAATCGTGGCAGGTCTCATGCCTTGCAATGTTAGATTGGTCAAATGTTGTTGATATAAAAGATTAAAGTGTTGTTGCTCTGAGGTGTTCATCGCTTATACTCCTATTAGATATCACCGAAAAGTGATATAAATATAAGTATGGATGTTGTTTGTATTTTGTTTTTCTGCCGCACAGCGGCTTCGTTCAACAAGGCAATTAAACGGAACTAAAACAGTGGGTTACGTTTCGCTCCGCTACACATTAACCCCCATTTTTTAGCCCGTTAATATGGGGGTTATATTTTTATCATAGAGCACGGTTAACATCGATGCTTTTATGTAAAATGCGAACAATTAGTATTTGATCTGCTTTATGCGCTTTGTAGTAAATTACATGGCTAGATTGAGGGTACTTACTACAACCTTCTCTAATGTAATTACAGTTAATTCCTAGCTCGGGCTCATCTGCTAATAATTGAAATGAGTTATCTAGTAATTTTAAATAGTTATTTCGCTGTGCTTGTCCCCATGTTAACTGGGTGTACTTTGCTATTTTAATTAAATCTGACTTTGCTTTAGCTGATAATACGAATTTGTTCATTAGTGACTATCTTTATCAAGTTCAGCGAGCAACGAGTCATAGCTATAGTCAACGGTGCCACTTTGCTCACCTTGAATTAGCATATTACGTAAATTATGTAACTTGCTCTCTTGGTCTTCTAATGCTCGCAAACCGGCTCTTAGTACTTCGCTTGCTGAACCATAGCGACCAGATTGAAGTTGTTGGCTTATGAACTGATCAAAATGATCACCTAAGGTAACGCTAGTATTTTTAGCCATTGTTAAAACCCTTTTAGTTAATACCAATATATATTAGATTATGGTATAGAAAATATAACAAGGCAATTAAGTCGGACAAAGAATAGTTGGCTTTTGTTCGTACCTCACAAAGTATAGCCAACTATTCTTTGCCGCTGAAAATCATTAGGGTCTGAATTTTGCAAAAACACGAAAAATTGTAAACGTATTAGCATGTAAGAGCCTATATATGTAGCAATATCAGAGTTCATCAATGCATGAATAAATTCACGCTACGCAGTCAAGAGAAAGTGAATACCCAGTTGCTAAGCCCTTAAACCCTAAGAACCCAACCTAATTAACCTCATAAATACCTTTATAACTCAATTTAATCAATCATTTATTGAAAAGTGAATAATCCATTTTAATTTCAAGTAAATGCGAATTAATGTGGTTTTTATTTTGAATAATCAAGTGAAAATGAGAAATTCTACAGCCTCGTTAGCTGTATTTCCCAAGCAGGATGCCAAGTGATACTATAGTGATACATTTATTTGGGGATTATTATGAGAGTAGAACTAGTAACAACATTGAAGCGTCAAGCAACGAAGATCTTATCTGAACTTCATTCTTCTAAAGAACCTGTGTTAATAACTGAACATGGACAACCATCTGCATACTTAGTCGATGTTGATGACTATGAATTTATGCAAAAGCGCATGCAAATTCTTGAGGCTCTTGCAAAAGGAGAGCAGGCGATAAGTCGTGGTGAAACCATGTCTAATATTGAAGCTAAAGAGAAAATGAATAAATGGCTGAAATAATATGGACTAATCCAGCTTTGGAAGATCTGAACGATATTGCTGAATATATTGCATTAAGTCATTTACTGGCAGCGGAAAAATTGGTTTCCAAAATATTTGATAAAGTTGAACGCCTCGAAATGTTCCCTGAATCAGGCAAAAAACCAATTGAGTTAACTAATCTAAATTACCGTGAAGTCGTCGTGAACCCTTGTCGTATATTTTACAAAATAGATAACGATAAAATTTATATTTTACATGTTATGAGACAAGAACGAGAATTAAGAAAGTTTTTGTTGCTAACGTAACATACAGCTAATCGGATAGCCGGAGGAGCCTAGCCCCAGCCTGCACACGACTCAGCATGCTACTCCGCACAGGGCGGTTCATCTTCCTTTATGAAGAGTGAATTTTGATCCACTTTTCTCTCAATGACACTAGAGCTTATTGTTCTAAAAACGCATTGCTGAACGCAAGATTGATCCATTTCGTTTTAGAACTCCGACTGACCGCTATGGTGGCTTAGTTGTCTATCAGGATAAAGTAGGTGTATCTTCTGAATGCTGTAAATAGATCAAAAAATTATTAATTATAATGCCTGCTCTTTTCAAAGGTTGCTTAAATATCAGGCTTTGTAAAACTCCCTGAAACACATTCAATATAAGTAATATCAAGGACTCTAGATTGTTATTATATGGGTTTAAAACAGTATTTTCAGTACTTAGAAAGAGGATTGGTTCATTCTTCATCTCTACTTCTCTTTCTAATAGCACAGGAAAATTTTTGAATATATTATTAACGCACTGTTTTTTTAAGTGTTTATCGTGAGGTTGTAACTGCGTGAGATAGGTTGAAGCGCTTTGTTTCTTAGTATTGGTAATAATACCAAACGAACTAAAAAGGTGAGCTGTAGGACTTCTGCATGGTCTGTTTCACCAGTACAAATGGCTTCGTAGGTTGGGTCAAGTGTTTCACCACCAGAATAACCAGAAACTGCGCTTTCAACACCTTTTAGAGCATTAAAAGCGACTTCGATGCACTAGAAACAACCAACTGCAAATGTTGCTTTAGATTTTGCTATGTGAGAATTTCTTAATTGATAATGGGTGTGGCAGAATTTGTTGGGGAAAGCGCATCTTCACTGCTACTTTCTGCGGCTGCGTTTGGTGCTTTTTTACGATCTGGCTTCACTAACGGGTTCTCTGCAATATCGTTATCTTGCTGTATTTTCATCAAGACTTTATTTTCGAAGACCAACAGAACTTGCTGCTGTTGAACTGCTTTACCCCCGGGTTTGATATAACGAATGTAATACCACTTAGATGAATTAAATTGATCGATTAGCATTGGAGAGCCAAGAATAAAAATGACTTGCTCTTGGGTCATACCCGTTTCTAATTTTGCTATTTCTTCATCATCGATATAATTACCCTGTGTAATATCGATTTGATATACAAAAGTATCGTAGAGATAAGAACAACCTGAAAGAGAAAAGGTTAAAAAGAGAGCACTCGCGAGTTTTTTTATAGGCATTTTTAATCGCACTTTTATATATTAATGGAGTTATGGAGCTGAATAATACCCAAGGTATAGCGCGTTGTAAAAAGGTAAAGTCGAATATTCGTCGTAACGCGTGCTTTTTATTGCTTCAAATGTTATTAAATTGCTTAAAGCTCTGTTTAAAAGAGCGTGATGCTTCCACTATTGACCAAATTTACGTAGAATTCCTCCCCTGTACTTTGGATTTTAAACTTATGTTGTGAATTTATAGAATGTCTCTTTTTGCTTTAGGTATTAACCATCAAACTGCTTCAGTGGCTTTGCGTGAAAAAGTCGCATTCAGTCCTGAATCTTTGCTTGATGCTTATCAACAATTATTATCACAACAAGATGTTTTAGAAGCGGTGATCGTTTCTACTTGTAATCGTACGGAAATATATTGCAGTGTTGAGCACCAAAATAGCCAATCAGTAATTGATTGGTTTTGTGAGTTTCACCATATCGCTGAAGCTGAATTAATTAAAAGTCTTTATTGTTATCAAGAAGAGCAGGCTGTGCAGCACTTATTTCGGGTCTCTTGTGGATTAGACTCGATGGTATTAGGCGAGCCACAAATTCTAGGTCAGATAAAACAAGCTTTCGCGACAGCAGGGCAAGCAAAAAGCGTTAATAAACTATTAAATCGATGGTTCCAACATGCGTTTACGGTTGCCAAACGTGTTCGTACAGAAACACAAATTGGTGCAAATGCTATCTCCGTTGCTTTTGCTGCAGTTTGTTTAGCGAAGCAGATATTTAGTGATCTTAGTAAAAGTCGCGTTTTATTGATCGGTGCGGGTGAAACTATTGAGTTAGTGGGAAAATATTTGGTTGAGCATAATGTGCCTAATATTACGATTGCTAATCGTACGCTTTCCCGTGCGATGGACTTAGTAGAACAATTTGATGCACAAGCGATTACCTTAGGTGAGATACCAAATAACTTGAGCGAAGCGGATATTGTTATTTCTTCGACTGCGAGTCCATTGCCTATTATCGGTAAAGGTATGGTCGAAAGCGCCCTAAAAAAACGACGTCATCAACCGATGTTGTTTATCGATATTGCTGTGCCTCGTGATATTGAGGCGCAAGTATCAGAATTACGTGATGCGTATCTTTATAGTGTTGATGATTTACACGGCATCATTGAAGAAAATAAACAAGCCAGGCAAGAAGCAGCTGTTGAAGCAGAAAAAATTATCGAAGGTTGCATTGTTAATTTTTGTCATTGGTTAGAATCATTAAAAGCGGTTGAAAGTATTCGTCATTACCGTAGCACGAGTGAGCAATTACGTGATGAACTGTTGCTACGTGCACTTAGTTCACTTGAAAAGGGGGGCGATGCCGAAAAGGTAATGAAAGAGCTCGCCTTTAAATTAACCAACAAATTAATTCATCACCCTAGTCAAGCTTTAACACAGGTTAGTCGTACCGGTGATGATAATGAATTACAAATATTGCGTTCGGCGTTAGGGTTGAACGAAGAATAAACAAGTAAATACTCAGGTCGTCGCTATTTAAGCCTATTTCTTCGTTGAAAAATGCTCATTTAAACGACTAAACTGCGCTTTTTCGCCTTGAACTAAGCATAAATAGCTTAGCTCTGAGTATTTACTCTCTATTTGAAAAAACTCCCATCTCACGGAGTAATGAATAGATATTAATAAACAAGAAATGGCTTAAGATATTAGTTAAGCCATTGACATTATTTAGCAGCTTCTCGTGATAGAACTGCGGGTTTAATAAAAGAGAGAATATGAAAGCATCAATTGTTGCCAAACTGGAAGTGTTAGTTGAACGTTATGAAGAGATTCAGGCGTTATTGGGTGATCAGGAAACATTAGCTGACCAAAATAAGTATCGTGAATTAACCAAAGAGTATTCTCAACTTGAAGTTGTTGTACTTTCTTTTCAAGCTTATCAAGGGAGCCTTGAAGATTTAGAAGCTGCTGAAATGATGCTTGAAGATGACGATCCTGAAATGAAAGAAATGGCGGTTGAAGAGATTGCAGAAGCAAAATTAAACGTTGCTAAATTATCTGATGAATTACAAATTTTGTTATTGCCTAAAGATCCTAATGATGATCGAAACTGTTACGTTGAAATTCGTGCGGGAGCCGGTGGCGATGAGGCTGCTATTTTTGTGGGAAATTTATTCCGTATGTACAGTAAATATGCGGACACAAAAAAATGGCGCTTAGAAATTATGAACAGTAACTCTAGTGAGCAGGGGGGTTATAAAGAGATTATTGCTAAAATCGAAGGTGATGGCGCCTACGGTCTGATGAAGTTTGAATCAGGTGGTCATCGAGTTCAGCGTGTACCAGAAACTGAATCGCAAGGACGTATTCATACTTCGGCATGTACTGTGGTTGTGATGCCTGAAATTCCAGAAGCTGAAGCGATTTCTATTAATCCGGCCGATCTTAAAGTGGATACCTTCCGTGCATCGGGCGCGGGTGGTCAGCACGTTAATAAAACGGATTCCGCTATTCGTATTACCCATGTTCCTACGGGCACGGTGGTTGAGTGTCAAGAGCAACGCTCACAGCATAAAAACCGTGCACAAGCGATGTCTGTTTTACAAGCTCGTTTACAACAAGCGGAAGATGAAAAAAATCAAAGTGAAGAGCAAGATATTCGCCGTAGTTTAGTGGCCAGTGGTGATCGTAGTGAACGAATTCGTACTTACAACTACCCACAAGGGCGTGTGAGTGATCATCGTATCAACTTAACCTTATATCGTTTAAACGAAATATTAGAAGGTGAATTAGAGTCATTACATGATCCTATCTTAATCGAAGATCAAGCTGATAAATTAGCTGAACTATCAAAGAGTGATTTTTAATTGCGCATTGATGATGCTTTAATCTGGGCAAAATTTCTGTTATCCACGAGCGATTCCGCTTTATTGGATGCACAGATATTATTAGCCCATGTGTTAGAAAAGGAAACGGTCTATTTAATGACTTGGCCTGAGCGTGATTTAAGCGCTGAGCAAAAGAGTCGTTTTGAAGTATTGATTGAACAACGCATCAATGGTATGCCTGTTGCTTATTTAACAGGGACACGTGAGTTTTGGTCTTTATCGTTAAAAGTAAATGATTCAACCTTGATTCCTCGTCCCGATACTGAAATTTTAGTCGAAACTGCACTCAATTATTGCACACCACAATCGTGCATTTTAGATCTAGGAACGGGCACTGGCGCCATCATTTTAGCCTTAGCGAGTGAGTTGCCTAATACGACTTGCTTTGCAGTTGATTTTAATGAAAACGCAGTTGCCTTGGCCACTGAAAATGCCACATCATTGAACATTAATAATGTGACTTTTAAACAAAGTAATTGGTTTGAAAATGTGTCTGGTCAATTTGATTTAATTGTTTCCAATCCACCTTACATTGATGAAAATGATAAACACTTAAAACAAGGTGATGTTCGTTTTGAACCTTTATCAGCATTAGTTGCCAAGAATAATGGGTTATCAGATATTTCTATGATTGCAGCTCAAGCTCAACACTATTTAAACGATAATGGTGTGTTGATTCTAGAGCATGGTTTTGAACAAGGACTGGCAGTGCGTGAAATACTAAGTTCATTTGATTATCACGATATTAAAACAATCAAAGATTATGGTCATAATGAACGTATTACCGTTGCAACCTATCACCAATAAAGGGTGTCAGTTAATATCGGATATGAATACTGTCAGTTAACCCTCACCTAAAAAGAGAAAAATAATGTACGGATTTTTAAAACACACACACATGACCTTAATTTTAATTGCTGTTGTGTTGTTTATCGTTAATTTTTATTGGTTAAAAACAGATCATAAAAATGCACAGAAGCCTGTTTTTAAGAAAATTTTATTACACACGCATTTAACCATATTCTTGTTGGGTGCTGGATTAGTTTGGTTGCTACAGATTAATCCATTCGCAGAAACGGGTTACTGGTTGTTAGAAAAGTTGGTCGCTTTTGTTTTTTATCTGATCATGGTGAAAAGTGCATTAAGCGACAATAAACCTCCCAAAATGCAGCTTATTAGCTTTATTGGGGCGCTAGGTTGGTTAGCTTATATTGTAAAACTCGCGCTTAGTAAACAAGCCATTTTATTAGTAGGATAAAACGTGACGATTATTACTGAAGACAATATGTTAGAAGAGAGTACATCAGAAAGTCAGAGCAGTGAAAAACTGACGCTTTCTGATACCTCATTGATTGAATCATTGGACATTGATGCGCTGGAAATAACGGAGCCTCGTGTAATGATTATGAATGAAAAATTTGATTTTGAGACGCGTAGTTTACTCGAAGCTGCATTAGTGATTGAATCTGAAATCACCGGCTTAAATGTTGCTACATTCCAAGATAGCCTGCGTTTACAACAAGTGGTGATTAAATCAAAATTAGCATCATTTGAAACACCTAATAAAGATAAATTATTAGCGCTGTTAGATGTACTTTATAAGCAACAAGGGTTTACAGGCGATTGGAAAGCCTTTTTTAAAGTAAAAAATGCACTTATCTCACAGGTGTTTTCACGCCGTAAGGGCATTCCAATTAGTCTTGGTATCCTGTTATTGGATTTCTTGGATCTTTGTGATTTTGACGCTCAGGGTATTTGTTTCCCAAGTGGCTTTATTATCAATATTAAGTTGGAAGATGAAGTCTTATATCTTGACCCTTTTACCGGGGAAATCGCAAGTTGGGAGTTATTAGAGCTGAAAGTCCGTGGGCAAATGGGCAACTACGCTAAATTAACCTTAGACATGTTAAAACCTGATAGTCATCAGACCATTATTAAACGTTACATAAACGTATTAAAAGCCGCTTATATTCAGGCCGACAGAACAGAAATTGCGTTGTTATGTAGCGATATTTTATTAAGGCTAAATCCTGAAGATGCCTATGAAGTACGTGACCGTGGTTTTTTGTTTCAACAACTTGATTGTTTAAACTTAGCACGTAATGATTTTGAATATTTTATGCAACAGCATCCGAAAGATCCTATGGTGCATTTATTAGAAAAACAAATTGAAGAAATGAATTTTATTGATCAAGTGATGCACTAAAACACTTAGGGCTGGCTATCACACTGAAAAATTAATTTTGTTTAGTAGACATTAAAAAAGAGACTTAAAAATGACAGCACAAAAAATAGTTAAAGTAGGCAATATTGACGTTGCAAATGATCGCCCCTTTGTTCTTTTTGGTGGAATGAATGTATTAGAATCACGCGATTTGGCGATGAGAATGGTTGAACATTATGTCGAAGTAACAAGCGCGCTTAATATCCCTTATGTGTTTAAAGCGTCATTCGATAAAGCAAATCGTTCATCAATTAATAGCTATCGTGGTCCAGGCCTGGAAGAAGGTTTGCGTATTTTTGAAGAAATCAAAAAAACCTTTAATGTGCCTATTATTACTGATGTGCATGAACCTTACCAAGCAAAACCTGTTGCTGAAGTGGTTGACGTGATTCAATTACCTGCTTTCTTAAGTCGTCAAACTGATCTTGTGAAAGCAATGGCTGAAACCAATGCCGTGATTAATGTAAAAAAAGCACAATTTCTAGCGCCTCATGAAATGGCACATATCATTTCTAAGTTTAACGAAGCAGGTAACGATAAAATTATTTTATGTGAACGTGGCAGTTGCTTTGGTTACAATAATTTAGTGGTTGATATGCTCGGCTTTAGCACCATGAAAGAAACAGGTTATCCGGTGATTTTTGATGTTACACATTCATTACAAAAACCAGGTGCACGAAGTGATAGTGCGGATGGTCGTCGTAGCCAAGTGGTGCAACTAGGCCTTGCTGGTATGTCGCAGGGTATTGCTGGATTGTTTTTAGAGTCTCACCCTGATCCGAGTAATGCTAAATGTGATGGCCCTTGTGCATTAGCATTGGATAAATTAAAGCCTTTCTTGACACAAATGAAGCAAATGGATGAGCTGGCGAAAAGTTTAGATGCTATTGATACAGAATAAAGATAGCAAATAAGAGACACCGAATAAGCTTATGAATAACATCAAGCTCAACGCCATAGATCGCCTGTTCCTTCTGTTAGGCGCAATATTAGGCGCTTCCGGGGTTGGATTAGGCGCTTATGCAAGCCATGATTTAAAATCCTGGGCAAGCATAGCGCAACTTGAATACTTTCAACTGGCGGTTACCTATCAGCTATTTCATGCTATCACTCTGGTGTTAGTGTCTATAGTGGGCATCTTTTTTTCAAATCGATGGATAATCGCGAGTCAAATCACCTATGTATTAGGTATTCTATTTTTTAGTGGTAGTTTGTACCTTTATGTTTTTACGGGTACTAAGATGCTTGGCATGATCACACCCATTGGCGGATTATTATTAATCATTGCATGGTTATTGTTTGCCGTTTCTATTTTCAGGAAGAGTTTTAAATGTTAGGTATTTTATTATATTGTCGCCCCGGTTTTGAAAACGATTGCGCAAACGAGATCCAAGATAAAGCCTCAGAGCAAGAAGTATTTGGTTTTATCAAAACAGTGCGTAATAGTGGGTATGTATTTTATCAATGCTATAACCCTGAAGAAGTTCTCGAACTTGCGCAAGCAATTGATTACAAACAGCTCATTTTTTCACGTCAAATGATTGTTGTAAAAGCGTTTGTAGAAGGTTTGCCACTTGAAGATCGTATTTCACCGATTCTTGAAGTGACACGTGATTTACCAATGGGCGGGGATATTTATGTTGAAACGCCAGAAGGTGATGAAACTAAACCTTTACTTACTTTTTGTCGTAAATTTACTGTGCCACTACGCCAAAAATTGAAAAAACAAAATAGCCTAACAACAAAAGATAACCCAACAAAAATCTATTACCATCTTTGTTTCTTAGATAATCAATCTGCATATATTGGCTATTCAATCCCAGGCAATCGCAGTGAATTGTATATGGGTATAACGCGTTTACGTTTCCCGAGTGAAGCGCCAAGTCGTTCAACCTTAAAACTTGATGAAGCATTTCAAGTATTCTTAACTGCCGAAGAGCAAGAAACACGTTTACATTCAGGCATGCGTGCCGTTGATTTAGGGGCATGCCCTGGCGGTTGGACTTATCAATTAGTGCGTCGCGGTATGTTTGTAAGTTGTGTCGATAATGGCGCAATGGCTGAGAGTCTGATGGAATCAGGACAAATTACGCATTATATGGAAGATGGTTTTAAATTTGAGCCAGAGCGTAAAAATATTGATTGGTTAGTCTGCGATATGATTGAAAAACCAAAACGTGTTGCTAAGTTAATGGCAAAATGGCTTATTGAGGGCTGGTGTAAAGAAGCTATTTTTAACTTAAAACTTCCAATGAAAAAGCGTTATCAAGAAGCTTCAGAAGACTTGAAAATGCTCACTGATATGTTAGAAGAAGCAGGGTTAACCTATCAGCTTCAAGCAAAACACTTGTATCATGATAGAGAAGAAATCACTGTACATGTCAGTTTACAAGGTAATGTGTGGGGCAATATTAGTAATAAAGCACCATAGTATAATGGCGATAGAATGATGACCAGAGTGTAAGGCTGAGATGAAAATTGATTTAAGCACATTAATGACCGAAACGCGTAATAGTGCCTCTGAAAAAATAGATACGCTGTCTACCATCGAGTTGTTAAAAGTCATTAACGATGAAGATAAAAAAGTAGCCTTTGCGGTAGAAAAAACCTTACCAGAGATAGCTAAACTGATTGATGCTGTCGTGGATGCGTTCTCAAAAGGAGGGCGTCTCATTTACGCTGGAGCTGGCACATCAGGTCGCTTAGGTATTTTAGATGCCAGCGAATGTCCGCCCACTTTTGGAACACCCGCAGGACAAGTTGTAGGCTTAATTGCAGGTGGTAAACCTGCCATTTTAAAAGCCGTTGAGAATGCAGAGGATAATGTTCAATTAGGTGCTCAAGACTTAATTGACTTAAACTTTAACCATAACGATGTACTTTTGGGTATTGCCGCCAGTGGCCGTACACCTTATGTTGTTGGGGCGATGCAATATGCTCTTACACAACAAGCAACCGTGGCTTGCCTTAGCTGTAATCCACAAAGTATTATGACTGAGCTAGCTCAAATTGCCATTACACCCGTTGTAGGTGCTGAAGTGGTCACTGGTTCATCGCGTATGAAAGCAGGTACCGCACAAAAATTAGTACTCAATATGATCACCACCGGCGCGATGATTAAATCGGGAAAAATATTTGGTAACTTAATGGTTGATGTTGAGGCAACCAATGCTAAATTAGTACAACGTCAAAAGAACATTGTGATGCAAGCGACACAATGCTCAATGGAACAAGCAGAAGTGGCCTTATTAGCTTGTCATTCTCACTGCAAAACGGCCATCTTAATGATTTTACTTGATATCGATGCAGCCACTGCACAGAAAAAATTAGCGATAAACAAAGGGTTTATTCGCAACGCATTAACTGGCTAGAAAGAGATAATATGTCAATGTTACTGATGAATACATTTATTTTTATTCGTGGTTTTTTAATTATTTTGTTATTTTTAATCATAGGTAAAGCAATAAGCCCCTTACTACCGATTGTCTTTCCTGGCAGTATTATTGGACTCATTTTGCTTTTTTTAGGCTTAAGAATAGGGGTGATAAAATTAGAGTGGGTATTAGATTCTGCTAACTTTATTATTAAATATATGGTGATCCTCTTTATTCCGCTTTCTGTTGGCATCATTAACTATTTTGATTTACTGTTAAATAATTGGTTAGTGATTTTATGTTCAATTTTTTTCACCTCTTTTTTAATCATGCTGAGTGTAGGACACCTCTTTCAGCATTTAAATAAAAAGGCTAATCGTTAACATGCTAATTTACTTCGCGTTACCATTAACCTTGATGGTTTTTTTTAGCTGTAAATATATTTATTCACGTAAGCGTTTGATAATATTTAATCCTTTTTTATTGTCGCTCACCACGCTTATTGCTTTACATCTTATTTTTAACCTTGATTACAAGCAGTTTGAGTCTGGCACCATGGTGTTAAATTATATGCTTGAGCCTGCGGTAGTCACGTTAGCAATCCCTCTTTATCAACAAATTCATTTGATCAGCCAGAAATTTAAAATAATTTTAACCTGCTGTTTAGTCTCTGTGTGTATTGCTTTTTTTGTGCCTTTTTATATTTTACCGTTTCTTGATGCTGACCCTGTCACATCGAGCTCATTAGCGGGGCAAGCTATCACCACTGCGATTGCCGTTGAAGTGAGTAAAAGTTTAGGTGGCATACCTGCATTAACCGCTGCCATGGTACTTTTTGTTGGTTTGTTAGGAGCCACTGTTGGGCGGTCATTTTTACATCTTGTCGGTGTGAAAGATAAACAAGCTATTGGTATTTCTATTGGTTGTGCATCGCACGTATTAGGAACGGCCAAATTATTAGAAGACAGTGCAGAAGAAGGGGCCTTTTCTTCTCTTGCATTAATTGTTTGTGCTATTTTCTCTGCTTTGTTGATGCCGGTTTTTTATGTGCTGTTGTTTTAACTTATAAGCGCCTAGCCTATAGATGTGCTGGAACCTTTCAGCTATTATTGTTGTCTATCTTATTGTCGTACATAAGAAAATATTCAATAGAAGACATATAAGTCGCATTCTGTTCTTAGGGTTAATGTGAGTGAGAGATGAAATTAGAAGAAATTGCTAAGTTAGCGAAAGTATCCCGCACCACCGCAAGTTACGTTATTAATGGTAAATCTGAACAATACCGCATCAGTGAAAAAACCAGATTAAAAGTAATGGCCGTCGTTGAAGAGCATAACTACAAAGCGAATTATGCAGCCAGCTCATTAAGGGCAGGAAACAGTCGTACATTTGGCTTGGTTATTCCTGATTTAGAAAACTACAGTTATGCGAAGTTAGCGAAATTATTAGAAAGAGATGCAAGAAAAGCGGGTTTTCAGCTTATTATTTCATGTTCAGATGATCATGCCGACACTGAAATGAGTGTGGTTAGCAGTCTGGTGAGTCGTAGCATTGATGTGCTTATTGTTGCCAGTGTCTTACCCGCAGATAATGATTTTTATCGTAAAATTCAAGAAAGAGGGGTCCCCGTTATTGCGATAGACCGTTTTCTTAATGATGAATTTTTTGCCAGTGTGATCAGTGAAGATCTTGAGGGGGCTTTTGAGCTCACCCAATCTTTAATTACCAACACAACTAATAGCATCGGTCTGATTGGTGCGATGCCACAACTTGGTATATCAAAAGAACGTGAGCAAGGTTTTAAAGCTGCGCTTGCAAAACAGAATAAACCGATTGATATGATGTTTGCTTATGGTGAATACTTTAGTGCGGAGCAAGGGCGTCAATTAACACAGCAATGGATTGATCAAGACTGTTTCCCTGATGCAATTTTAGTGACGTCATATACTTTGTTTGAAGGGGTATTAGATTGTTTATTAGCGCACCCTGAGCTATTACAAAAAGTCGCCCTAGCTACCTTTGGTGACAATCGCTTGTTAGATTTTTTACCAGTTAAAATTCAATCCCTTCCTCAACAATTTGAACTGATAGCAGAGAAAGCCTTACAATTTGCCCTCGCTGCTACAAAAGGAAATTATCTTCCAAGTATCGAAGTGATCCCACGACGACTAGTACAACGGAATTAAAGTGCCTTTAGGTGATTTTCTGAAATTTCTCTAATTTTGTCGACGCGATGTTGGTACTTGACTTGATCCGATAGAAATTCAGTGGTCATCCAGGTATTAACGATTTCTGTCGCAATGCCTGATCCGATGATTTTAGCGCCAATACACAAGATATTAGTATCTGAATGAGAGCGTGCTAATTGTGCGCAAAAAGGGTCTTGGCACACCGCGGCATATAACCCTAAAATTTTATTAGCAATCAATGCACTACCATAACCAACGCCATCTATAAAAATGCCTCGTTTGGCTTCACCATTAGCAACTGCTAAAGAGGCTGGATAGATAAAATCCGATAAGTCACAGGGTTCATTTGATGTACATCCAAAGTCTAAAATATGATGCCCTTGGATTTGTAATAAAACTTTAAGTTCTTCTTTTAATTGGAATCCTGCATGATCGCAAGCAAGTGCAATTTTCATGATATCTACCTTTTTAGTATTAATATTAGTCAGGGAAGTGTTTTCTGATAAAGCTATCCAGATATTTTGAGCGCTAATAGTTATTATCTCTTATTCAATCAATGCGCTTTGTGTATGCATTTTGACGAGTAAATTAATTAGCAGAGCTCAGAGATAGTGATTAAGTTAACTACCCCTTCTGAGAATAGAAGGGGAGACAAAACGCTGTATAATTAAGCTTTAACGAGTAACTCTTTGTCACTTTTTTTAAGGAAGGCGTAACTAAATCCAGTCACTGCAGTACCTGCCGCTATCGCTGCTAAATACAATAAGACAGGGCTGATCGCACCAGGGATAAGCAATACAAATAAACCACCATGTGGGGCTAATAATTCAGCACCAAATAACATAGATAATGCCCCCGTTAGTGCGCCACCTGCCATACAAGCGGGAATAACACGCATTGGATCTTTTGCTGCAAAAGGGATAGCCCCCTCAGAGATAAAACATAGACCTAATACAAATGATGCTTTACCGGCTTCTGCTTCACTGCCTATAAATTTAGATTTTGCTAAGAATGTCGCTAATCCCATCCCTAATGCTGGCACCATGCCTGCTGCCATAATCGCAGCCATCGGCGCATACGTTTGTGATGCTAATAGGCCAACACCAAAGGTGTAAGCTGTTTTATTTACTGGACCACCTAAGTCAAAACACATCATTGCACCTAGTAGGGTTCCTAATAAAATCGCATTAGCAGAGCCCATATTAGCAAGGAATTCAGTTAACCCAGCCATGATCGCTGAAACAGGTCCTCCGACAATATAAATCATCGTTAAACCAGTAACCAAGCTGGCGAATAATGGAATAATTAAGATTGGTTTAAGCGCTGCCATAGAATCGGGTAACGCAACTTTGTCAGCAATAAATTTAGCCGCATAACCCGCTAGGAAACCAGCAATGATACCACCAAGGAAGCCCGCGCCTGTTGAACTTGCTAACATACCCCCAATTAAACCAGGTGCTAGACCAGGTCTATCGGCAATTGAAAATGCAATAAAACCAGATAACACAGGGATCATCAATGCAAATGCAGAGGCGCCACCTATTGTCATTAAGGCCGCCGCCATTGTGCCTTCTTCTTTAAATGCTTCAATACCGAATACAAAGGATAACGCGATTAATAAACCACCGGCAACAACGACAGGTAACATGTGTGAAACACCTGTCATGAGATGTTTGTAAACACTAGATTTCTCTTCTACGCTATTATCTGTTTTAGCGCCTTTGTTTGTATAAATAGTTGCCTTTTCAAAGGCATTATTAATCTCTTGATTGGTTTTCTTAAGCGCTAAACCAGTACTTGTTTTATATAGATTTTTACCATCAAAACGTGCTAAATCGACTTCAATATCAGCGGCAATAATGACTAAATCAGCGTCACTAATATCCTGTGTGCTTAATTGATTTTTCGCGCCGACAGACCCTCGTGTTTCAACTTTAATTTCATAACCAAGGCGTTTAGCTTCGTCTTCTAATGCTGTGGCTGCCATAAAGGTGTGTGCAACACCAGTTGGACAAGCGGTAATCGCGACTATCTTCTTAGCAATGTTGGTTGTTGCTGTTATTGCAGTCGCTATTGGCGTTGCTTGCTCTTGCAGTGTTGCTTGTTGTAGTGCATTTTGTAAATAAGCTTTAGCATCCTTTAGACATGCTGCGATATCTGATTGATATACTTTTTTACCTGTAAAGCGACTATTATCAATCGCTATATTGCTACAAATAACAACACAATCTGCTTCTTCAATTTGTGTTTGGCTAAGAGGTTGAATAGGACTAACGCTAGTGTGACATTCGATATTAATATCCCAGCTTAATTCTTTGGCTGCTTTTTCCATTAAACCTGCGACTATAATGCTGTTTGCTATGCCACTTGAGCAAGCTGTAACGATGGCTAATTTCATTTTGAAATCCTTTTTATATAGTGGTTAGTGTTGTGATTTGTATGTTTTTTTGCATTTGTTGTACTTTTTGAATATCGTCCACGCCTACCCCAATTTGAGTCACGGCAAATGCCGCTAATGCCGTGGCGAAACTTAATGCTTGTGCTTTATCCCATTGATTCAAAACTGCCCAACAAAGACCAGCTACCAGCGTGTCGCCGGCTCCAACAGTGCTGACAATCTGCATTTTTTGAGGGGTAGATTGCATCCAGCCACTTTGGTCCAGCCACAACACACCTTTTTCACCTAGTGAAATGACCACATTTTGGCAACCTTGATGATGTAATTCTTCAGCTGCTTTGGTAATTTCTTGTGTGCTGTTGAGGTGCTTTCCAACAATTTCACTGAGTTCTTCGTCATTAGGTTTAATTAAATAGGGGCCAGCGGCAATACCGGCGCTTAAGGCTGCATTACTACTATCAAAAAACACTTTCTTGCCTGACTTTTGTAATATTTCTATCCAATTTTTAAGTTGTGCCGTTGAAATACCTTTTGCTAAACTACCTGCAATAACAAAGACATCATGTGTCTCGGCAAGCAAAAATAATTGTTTTTCAAAGCGCTCAATATCATCTTCGGAGACGTTCATGCCAGGAAAATTAAGGTCGCTAACTTGGCCTGATTTTTCAACAATTTTTACATTGATACGGTTATCACCATCAACACGTATAAAGTGGTCTTTGATGTTTAATGACGCAAAGAGTTTCACAAAAGATTGTTCATTATTAGCACCTAGCAATCCTGTCACCGTGACATTTGCACCTAATTCAGCGAGCACTTTTGCTACATTGATGCCTTTTCCTGCTGGGTGTAAACTGCCAGTATCAAGGACATTAACGGTGCCGGTATTCAAGGTATTAATTGAACCCGTTAAATCGAGTGCTGGATTTAATGTGACTGTCACTACTTTTAGTGTTTTATTGGTCATAATCATTCACCTAAACCTTTATCAATGGCTTTACCAATAGCAATTAATGCTTCTTCTGCATCTTCACCTTGCGCTGTAAACTGTAATCGGTCGCCAAATTTGATACCTTGAGTCATTATTTTCATTAGGCTTTTAGCACTTTCAGTTTTACCGTTACCGTCTAAATTGGTCATTTGAATTTTAGATTTAAACTTTTTAGCAGTGTTAACTAACATTGCGCCCGGACGAGCATGCAAACCATGTGGGTTTTTGATGGTAAAAACTTGCTGAGTACCCTCTAATTTTTCTTGGGTTAATAAGCTGATAATTTCTTTTTCGGAAGCGTTAAATAATTGTTCAATTTTATTTTGATATAAAAGGTCAATTAGGTAGTTAAGATTTTTGAAATGAAGTTCGTTATTACTTGCTAAACACAGTAGGCCATTTACGGGTTGATCATTGAAGGTTAAGGTTTTACTCGTGGTGACAAAAGACAGGGCTGTTTTTTGCACGTCTTTATTACTCATTGTAATACAAAGACCTTGTCCTAAATAAACAACGTTATTAATGGCATCATTGATGAAGCTTTCACTAACCGCGTTTTTATTTTTTATTAATCCTGCCGCGATTGCACTCAGTTGTGATAGGTCATTGACTGGGAAATTAAGCTGTATTAAATCTTCATCGAATAGTGTTTCGCTCTGTGACTCGCCTGATAACAAGGAAACAATCGTTTCTGTTTTGGTGGCATTTTTAAGTAAGGTTTCAACACCTTCATTAGAGAGCACTTTAGTCAGTTGCGTTAGTATGGTTAGATGTTCATCTGACTTTGCTGCGATACCAATGGCTAAATAAATGGTATTTCCATCACCCCAATCCACACCTTCAGGGTAATGATGTACAACAACACCGGTATTATTTACCATGTCGCGCGTATCTGTTGTGCCATGTGGAATGGCAATACCATTTCCGAGATAAGTTGAACTTTGTTGTTCTCTGGCTAGCATCCCGTTGAGGTAGTCAGGTTCAATATAACCTTTTGTGGTTAAACTGTTCGCAACGGACTGTATCGCTTCGGTTTTAGTCTTTGCAACTTGTGAAAGCACAATATCAGTATGATTAATTGTTAACATAGTTTTTTACCTTATCTCTTTTGGCTGAATCGATTCAGCAAATTAATAAAAAAATATTCAGGGAAGCCAATTAATTTCACTACTAATAAAAAAGATTTTATTAGTAGTGAAATAATCACTTTATTACTACCTGCTGAATCGTTTCAGCAGTGATATTAGGCTTAATGATTTTGCATTGCAACAGACGAGGATTATTTATTGAACAATTTGTTTTAGTGATGTGATCTATCTCTTGATTACCTATATTTGTATTATTATTGAGATAGGGAGGATAAATGAAGTTAAAAAATATGAAGGGGAGGGCGGGAGGCATAAAAAAACCGACTTTCGTCGGTTTTTTTGATCATACGATATCGAAATTAATCAGCGGCATAACCATTTTCAGGTAATAAGTTACCATCTAAAATTGCTTGGTTATTTTGCATGGTTAAACGATTTGTTAAGAACCATTGTGCGACCAACGGATAGATTAAATGCTCTTGTGTTAAAACACGTTCGCGTAAATCTTCGCTACTATCATCACTGAATAAAGGAACCTTTGCTTGCAAAATTGTTGGACCACTATCCAACTCTGGCGTGACAAAATGTACCGTGGCACCGTGCACATCATCACCGGCGTCGATAGCACGTTGATGGGTATTGATACCAGTGTATTTTGGTAGCAACGACGGATGGATATTGATCATTTTACCAAGGTATTTGTTAACAAATTCAGTGGTTAAAATACGCATGAAACCCGCTAAAATAATGAGATCAGGTTGGTGCTTATTAATTTCAGTACTCAATAATGCATCGTAATCTTCACGTATTATGCCTTTACTTGGCACGACAATAGGTGCGATATCAGCATCTTTTGCACGTTGCAGACCATATACATCTGGTTTGTTGCTGATAACAGCCACAATTTCAGATTTTTGATCTGCAAGTTGTTTGTTATGTAACTTATCAATGATCGCTTGTAGGTTAGTACCGCTACCAGAGATAAGTACAACAATTTTTTTAGTTAACATTCGCTTAGTTAATCTCTACTTGAGATTCGCCATCAGCAGCTGCTTCAATGTGACCTAATACCCAAGCGTTTTCACCTTGTGCAGTTAAGATCTCAACAGCTTTTTCTTTTTCAGAGTCAGGCACAACGATCATCAGGCCGACACCACAGTTAAATGTGCGGTACATTTCTTCTGTTTCAACGTTACCATTTTCTTGTAACCAATTGAAAATAGCTGGCCATTCCCAACTTTTACCATCTACAACCGCTTTACTACCCGCTGGCAAAACACGTGGGATATTTTCCCAAAAACCACCACCAGTGATATGTGAAATAGCATGGACAGGGCAGTTTTTAATCAGTTCTAACGTAGATTTAACGTAAATTTTAGTTGGTGTTAATAAAGTATCACCCAAAGTTGAATCACCAAATGGTGCACTTGTGTCTGCTTTAGACACTTCTAAAATTTTACGAACTAAAGAGTAACCATTTGAATGTGGACCACTTGAACCAACGGCAATAAGTGCATCACCCGCGGCAACTTTAGTACCATCAATAACATCAGCTTTTTCTACAACACCGACACAGAAACCTGCGATATCATAATCGTCGCCTTCATACATACCAGGCATTTCAGCTGTTTCACCACCAATTAGAGAACAGTTCGATAATAAACAACCTTCACCGATACCTGTCACAACGTCTGCAGCCACATCAACATCTAATTTTCCGGTTGCATAATAATCTAAGAAAAACAGTGGTTCTGCGCCTTGAACGATCAAGTCGTTAACACACATCGCTACTAAATCGATGCCTACCGTATCGTGTTTTTTAAGGTCTATTGCTAAACGAAGTTTTGTACCAACGCCGTCAGTACCAGCAACTAATAATGGCTCTTTATAGCCTGTTGGTAGTTGACATAAAGCGCCAAATCCACCTAATCCACCCATTACTTCAGGGCGTTTAGTGCGTTTAGCGACACCTTTAATACGTTCAACTAATGCTGTTCCTGCGTCAATATCTACGCCAGCGTCTTTATAGCTTAAAGAGGTTTTTTCGTTGCTCACTTGCAATCCTCGCAAAATTAGTAGTAAAAATGATTATCATTTTTACTTTAGGAATAAAATCTGTGCGCATTTTAACATTTATATTTCAAGGGTCGAACTGTTTCTGATAAGAATTTACAATTTCAGGTAAATCTTTCATAAATCATCTGCTTAAATAGAGATAATAAAAGCAAAAAAGTACTTTTCATGCATATTTAGTGCTTTTATGTTGTTTATCGTCTTGCATTCATCGATGATCTGCTTATGATCTAATTTCATATTTACTGTTGGTGATAACAAATAATGATCTCTACATTTTTAAAACCTATTTTATTGATAGCAATCTTCTCCTTTTCAAGTCTATTGGTCGCTAATCAATTCGATAACCCTTATCAGGGTAATGTGATGGTTTCTTCATCTTCTGAGAGCGAGTTAAAAGACAAGGCTCTGATACAAGTACTGATTAAAGTGTCGGGAAATAATGACATTGCTTCTCTGGCAGAGACTAAATTGCTATTGAAGAAAACACAGCACCTGGTTTCTCAATACGGATATCAAACGGAACAGGGTAATAAATACTTCTCTGCATTATTTGATCAAGCAAAAATCAATCAGTCTTTAAGAGATATGCAACAACCTGTCTGGGGAGATACCCGACCAACCACGTTAATATGGCTAATAAATACTAATCAGTTAGTCTCAGAACAAGACATTAAGTTAGATGATGATGCCTCTTTAAGTTTATCACTAAAACAAACCCAACAAATGCGTGGGATTCAAGTGCAATTCCCATTAATGGACCTGGATGACAACCTTGCCGTTTCTGTGTCGGATGTCAGAGGACGTTTTTATGATCACGTTGCTAATGCAACTTTGCGTTATGCTCGCGGACATTTTGTTGTTGCAGAATTAAAAGATTTGGGAAGTGAAAAGTGGAAATTGTCTTGGCAGTTAGTACAGGCAGATAGCAACTCTAAACAGCACCGTATTTTAAAAAGTGATCAATTCATTGATAGTAAGTCAAATGTTGCGATTAAGATGGTGAATGCCTTAGCTGATTATTATGCAGGACAATATGCCATTCTTGAAAATAAAAATGAAAAATTTACACAAACTATTTATATCAATGGTATTAACTCTTTAGACAAATTGGCCAAATTAAGTCGCATATTAGACAATTTACTGGCAATTTCTTCATTTTCAATTTCTTCTGCTTTGGGGGAACAAGTGAGTGTTGATGTTAAAATAAAGGGTAGTGTTGAAAGCTTCAAAAATACCTTGTTAGCACAACCTAATTTACAATTCGGTAGCGGTTCTTCAATCGTCACTGAAAGTAGTGTAAGTGACACGTCAGTTAATGAAGTTGTTAATACACAAGCACTTTATTTTAATTGGCGTTAAGGAAAACTATGCCACAGGATGAGTTACGCTTTCAATATCCGCTACTTGCGCTTAAATTTCCCGACGATGAAACCTTTGCTAGTTTCTATCCAGGACAAAATGCAGCCTTAATTACACAGCTTAAAAACAGTGTCGTTGGGGCTGGTGAACCCGTATTGTATATGTGGGGTGAATCAGGCTGCGGTCGTTCTCACTTATTGCATGCTTTATGTTCTGAAGTTGATGAAAGGGGAGACAGTGTTGCTTATATTCCCTTGCATCACCATCAAGGCATGAGTTTAGATATTTTTGAAAATATGGAAAATATGACATTATTATGCATTGATAATATTGATGCTATCGCAGGTAATGATGAGTGGGAAAAAGCACTTTTCGATTTTTATAATCGCTGGGTTGATACTAAAGAGCAACGTGCTAAAGGAGCCAGTTTAATCCTTTGTGCTAATAATCTACCTAAAGAAATTAATATCAATTTAAAAGATCTTGTTTCACGATTAGAGTGGGGGGCTTGTTATCATCTTGCACCTTTAAATGACGAAGAGAAGTTAGGCGCGCTACAATTACGTGCAGAATTAAAAGGAATGAAACTCTCTGTTGATGTAGGCAGATTTCTATTAAACCGCCTTTCTCGTGAAATGGATTTACTACTTAATACCCTCGACCGTTTAGATAATGCGTCACTTGAAGCCCAACGTAAATTGACAATCCCTTTCGTAAAAGAAGTATTAGATTTGTAATTTTTGCTGGTTTTTTAAAGGCTGGCATTAAAGTAGAAGTATAAAAAGGAAAAAACCACCTAATTGTTTAGGTGGTTAAGATATTGTTACCTTTATTCTAGAAAAGTATCTTTCTGATTTTTTGAGTCGGGTTCAATCCCCATAAAATAGAGGTACCCTTTTTCTGCTTCAGACAATTCTTTTGTTTTTGAGGTAGCCGTTTTAGTATTTGGCACTGCCTTTTTCATCGGAATTTGTTCGTCTTTAGATTTTGCTTTGGTTTGCTTTTTTTCGACAGGCGCTACTTTCTTTGTTTGTTGCGGTAATAAAACACTCGTTTGTCCTTCAAAGGTATAAGTGTATTGGCCGTTAGTTTCAACTATCTCAATACTTGATTGGTCAAGCATATTGTATGACGCTAAAATACCGTGTCTTCCTAATGTGACTTCATGTACCAGTTTTTTACCTGAGCCGACTTTATTTCCATCGATATACCAATCAGCATTAACATTACTCATTAGTGTTAACATGGCTGATTTTAATCCAAATTTTTCATTTAAGATGGATTCGATTTTTCTATTGTATGATGGTTTGAAAGACATTTTTACAGAATAAGATAAATCACCATGCATATTCATGCTGGCATCTAATACTTTGTAAGACAGTAATACACTGCGCTCATTCAAGAAAGGATCTGATTTTTTAGCGTTAGTGATAATGATTTTTTCGTTATCATTTAAACAGTCATTAATTGATTGAAATTTAGTACATACTGCGGTGCTGTTTAATGAAATGTTTTTGACACTGCTTGGGCTAGAAAGCTCTAAAGAAAGTCGATCAACTACTTTTTGCTTAAGTGCTGCTAACTGTTGATTTTTTTGGAAACGAAATTCATTAAGTTTATTGTAGTTATTTGAAATTGCTTGATTTTCTTTTTCTAAAGCAACACCTTCTGCTTGATACTTTTTCTCTGATTCATCAATCACTAATACCAGCTCTTCAATTTTTTTAAAGTACTGATTAACATCGACACGAGAGAGTATTTTTTCTGGTAACGCTTCAATATCTTGTTCATATATTGATTTGTTGTAATCAATTTGTGCAGCTAATGATTTGTATTCGTATTCTTTTTTATTAAAACGAGATAATTTATCGTTTGCGGAAATTAATAAGCTATCAACATCGTATTTTTGCTGAATATTATCTAATGCTGCATTCTCAGACGCAGTAACAAGCTCTAAGGCAAAAGAGTTACTCGCAAATAAGCACATCAAACCAATTGGGAATTTACTGTATTTCACTTTTTCACCATTATAAATTAGCCACAAAACTATCAAATGTGTAGTTAAGGGGGAGTCCTTTTGAAGGCTAATCATACGTAAATTCATCTGTATTTTCAAACAGATTGTTGAGAATGAGGACGCATTTTTACCCTAATATCCAATACCTTGACATTAACATTCGGCTTTAGGTTGTTTTTATAACTTATAAACTTTACATTTTAAGCGCAAACTCATTGCCATGGATAACAGGAAAATATAAAAAAGCACATTATCGCTTAAATCATAGCCGTTATTTGGTGCTAATATTTTTTGAAAGTTAACCACATTGAAGGTCAATTATTTGTTGTGTTAGTAGGATAGTGGTAAACTTTTTGTCACTAATTTTATTACAAATAATTTTAACTGATTTGTATATATCAACCCCATCATATTTATTAAAAGAGAGTGTAAAATGAATAAAGTCGTATTAATTATTTTAGCGATATTGTTACCACCAGTGGCTGTATATTTTAAAAGCGGTTTTGGTAAAGATCTGATTATCAATATTGTGCTTTGTTTGGTATTGTTATTTCCAGGTATTATCCATGCAGTTTGGATATCAACTAAATAATTTTTTGATAATACCAAATCAGTTAGTTAACGGAATTGTTATAAAAGCTTCTCTAGAAATCTAGAAGCCTTACTCCATAAGAAAACACAAGCCAGTCAATATTGAACTGGCTTTTTTAATCTTAGAATCAATATATACCCGTAACCAATCAATTTGCTGAACTTTGCACCTTGAATGGTAACGGGTATAAATCACTTTACGATGACATACCAAAGGCCATTTTTAATGTTAGAAGTTAATATAAGAAGTGCAAAAAGTACTGATTTAGAAAGATGTTTTGAAATAGAGCGTGTTGCTTATGCGGGAGATGAAGCCGCCACAAAAGAAAAAATTTTAAAACGCATTAAAACCTATCCAGAAGGTTTTATCGTATTAGAAAATAAGAAAGAAATGATAGGTTTTATCAATTCAGGTGCGACCCATAACGTTGAATTGTCAGACGAAGCATTTAAAGAACTGATTGGGCATGATGCGTCGGGTAAACATATTGTCATTATGTCTGTTGTTATTCATCCTGATTACCAAGGAAAAAGTTATACCAGCTTATTAATGAAATATTTTATTGATACGATGAGGTCTATGAATAAATCAGAAATCTATTTGATTTGCCAAACTGAGTTAGTCAATATGTATCAAAACTATGGCTTTGTTTATTTAGGGGAATCTGATTCTGATCATGGAGGGTTGAGTTGGCACGAAATGTCGCTGGATTTAATTTAATTATTTGGCAAGTATCAGAAAAGGTGTTTGAATGAGATCACCTATCTACTTATCAGCAAACAAGAAACCAATAAGGAATACTATGAAAATTTACGGTAGTTATACTTCTCCCTTTGTTCGTCATTGTCGTATTGCGTTATTAGAAGCAAACATCACCTGTGAGTTTATCGAAATAGATGCGGTGCAAAGTGCTCAAATTTCGCCAACTAAAAAAGTGCCTTTGTTAGTTGATGGCGATATTACTTTAACGGATTCAAGCTCTATATTACGTTATCTTCGCAAAAAATCTGGCGCTGGGTTTATGGAAGACAGCCTCGATTTTGAACTGTTTAATATGACCAATACGGTCATGGATGCCTGTGTAAATATCTTCTTTTTGGAGAAGTTTGATAATATTATGGCTGAAAACAGTATTTATCTCACACGTCAAAAAGAACGCGTGTTATCAGGGCTTGAAGCATTAAATCAGTTCGAATTGTCTGCTCAATTACCCTTAAGTGATGGTTTAATTCGTTTAGCGTGTTTTTTAGATTGGGGTATTTATCGAGATCGTATTGAGCTTAAAAGACTGACTAATTTAACGCGTTTATTAGATGTCGCGCGTACAGATAAAAACTTCATTAAGACTGCACCACCTATTAATGGTTAATTAATGCAGGAAGGAATAACAAAGCTGTTTCTTTCTCTGAAAACAGGCGGATAGTTGGTTTTTTATCTGTCTGTTTTTTATTGTTAACTGACAAAGCAATGCAATGTTGTTGATCGGGAAACAATAGATGGTGATACCAGTTTTCTGGGGATGTTTCTTTGCAGTCTTCATTAAAAATTAAACTAATATTATCGTGGTTACTTTTGTCCTGAGCATCATGAATTTCAAAACTAAAAGTCTCTAAGCCTTGGCTAATACCTAAGCCCGTCGCTTTAACAAAGGCTTCTTTTAACGTCCAATATTCAAAAAACTGACTAGGATTTTCTTTTATTAATTGATATTCAGAGGCAGAAAAAAAACGCTTAGCGATAGCATCCACATTAATTTTCCGAGCCAAATTTTCAATATCACAACCAATATCTTTTGTTAGTGTCAATGCACAAATAATACGTTCATTGTTGTGGCTTAAATTAAACCGCAGGGGTATTGGCATATTGGATACTTCTGGTTTTCCGAGTTTTCCGACACTAAATTTCCACTGTTTAGGGCCTAATGGTGCGTATTGTGATAATAATAAGCGAATGAATGCACGGGTAATTAAACCGGTGTGTTTGGCTTTATCTAAACGATGACGTGCCACTTTTTCCTGTTCTAATGGGCAAAGAAGGGCATGTATATCTGTTCTGGCAGTTATTTTTTGCGGGTTAATGATCCAAACATGAATTTCATCTTCTGCCAGACTAAGGTTGCTGGTTGTGTCGGTCATCAGAGGTTACACCTTTAATCATTGTGCCACTTAGCGCGGTATGTTATCTAGTTTATAGCGTCGCAAAGTCATTTTTTAGACAACAAAAAGGAGGATCACTCCTCCTTTTTTGATTAACCTAAACAATCAATTAAATTATTTTTTTGGTAGGTTATCAAGCAATTTAAATGAATTGATCTTTTTATTCACTTCACGGCGTTCTTTAGAAAGCTCTGCACCGATAATGATATGATCATCTACACGATCTTCATAATCACACAACATATTTTCAATGATGTTTTTAACGTCATTCGGTTCCATGTTCGGAGTAATGTAATCTAATAAATTACCAAGTAAATCAACACGTTTACGGTTATCACGAACTTTTTTTTCGTTGTCTAGAATTTCACGTTTTAATTTGTTTTTACGACGAGCATTTTTTACTAATTCAAGTACATTCGACATTGGTTATACCTTCTTTATGAACATTTTATTTATTATATTCTAACTTTCAGTTACCTATTATACCTATTGGTAAGTATAACGCTTTTTTATTTTAAAAATAAATTAAGATAATCGCAATAAAATAGTTTTACATCATTTAAAAGCGACTCTTGTGACTTCTAAACCTAAACTTTAGTCTTAACTTTAACACGATTGTTATTGTCTCTACTTTGTTTAATTAAATCGTTATCGGTGATAAAGATATCTGATTTGGATAATCGATCGTAGAGTACTACATTTACCGTGGCGGCCAGATTCATGCAACCAATAGTAGGAATATAGACAACATCATCCGCTTGATTGATCAGTTGTTGGCTTAAAGTACCATCTTCAGGTCCAAAAAGGTAAATTGCTTTTTTGGGGTGATTGAAATTAGGTAATGGTGTTGCACCTTCTACTAAATCAACACAAACGACTTTAATATCGTCGGCGAGATTATCAAGTAAATGCTGTTGTTGTGTTAAAGGAATACTGTTACTGACTTTTTGAGTATCTGTATTTAGCTTTACTGCACGATCATATCGCGTGCCTGTATAAATAACGCGATTAACCTCATAACAACCTGCTGCACGCATTATTGCACCAACATTTGTGGGGCTTTTCGGATTGCTCAAACCTACTGTGATACTCGTTTCTGACATATAAATTCTTATTATTAAACAGTGAATTGTCAATATTCTAATCACTGAGTCTTCATTTAGCAAAGACCGCTGTTTGTTTTCTAATCAATCAAAGCATTAATGTTGTTTATTTGTGTATTTAAGGAAACAATATGAGTACTACTTCTATTTTTTATCCTTTTCAGTGCTATGGTTATTATAATTAAGAATAATGGATAAATAGATGCCACAACAACAGAAAAAATCATTACAACAATGGATTGAAATTCTATCACAACAAGAATTACCCGCTATTACTTCTGTTGCCTGCACATTAGATAAATTCTCTAATGATGATATATCTTCAATACCTTCTCTAAGTAAAGCGATTTTACATGACCAGGCCTTATCCGCGAGTTTATTAAAAGTAGTGAACAATATGCCTCGTAGTGCAGGCAGTAAAGTGAATACTATCTCGCGTGCATCGACTATTTTAGGCATTCAGACGGTAAAAAATATTTGTATGACGGCTAAAATTCTTGATGGATTATTAGATAGTCATAATCTAACGCCTATTATTCATCATCGTTTAAGTAAACTGATGGCTAATGCATTCTATGCCGGTTTATTATCTAAAATGATGTTACCGCAACATGCTGATGATACTCAGGAAGAAGTGTATCTTGCCTCTATGCTTTATAATATTGGTGAAACCGCTTTTTGGAGTATGCCCAGTAAAGAAGCAAAGTTGCTCTGTCATTACTTTTACTTGCCAGAAGCTAAATTACAAAAAAAGTGTCAAGAAGAACTGGGTTTCGATTTTAGAGAGTTAAGTGCTGGGTTGGTTGAGGCCTGGAGATTAGATGATTTGATTGTTAAATCACAAGATAAACCCGAAAGTCGCTCTCTTGAAATTCAAACTATCTTTTTAGCGAATGAATTAAGTGATGCAATTTCCAAGCCTCCCAAGAGCAAATCAGAATTTGATAATATTTTAAAACGCGTTAGTCGCATTATGAATCTGAATGTGGCAAAGGTAGCCACTGAAATAGAACAGGCACGTACACTAGCAACACACCTCTTAAGCAGTTATGGTGCTTCAGTTTTAGAAAAACATATCAAAGTCTTACCCGATAAAGCACAATTTACTGAATTAATAGAAGACAGTCCTTATTTTGGTATTAGTAAAGAAAGAGCGATATTAGAGTGTATCCAAAGTCTCAGTAAAATGACCTATCAAAGTAAAAATGTAAATGCGTTCCTGAGTACTTCACTACAAACAATGGCACAAGTTATTGGTTTTGAAAGAACCTCTTTTTGGATTATTAATAAGCAACAAGGCAAGATTGAATCACGCAGTGCTTATAATAAGAAGGGGCAGGCAGAAACTTTTAAACGCTCATTAGTGTTTAAAGATTGTATTAACCTTGTTAGTCACGTTATTGATACTGATAGAGCGATACTGGTCAATGACTGTAAAGATGAAGAATGGTGTCACTATATGTCGCCTGAACTAAAGCAATTGATCGTGGCGGGGGTGATGTGTTTTGCGCCGGTAAAAATAGAAGGGAAAATAGTTGGGATTATCGGTGCTCAACGGTTTAATCATAGCGATAAAATCAGTGATGATGACTTTTCACTGTTTACTTTTCTCATTGAGCATCTGAATATTTGTTTAAGCTTAACCTCCCACCATAAATAGTAATAAGAGTTTACGGGATATATTGTTAAGCTTATTTAAAGTTTAATTAAAGGGCTTCTATTTCTGTTAATGATTGCGTTAGTTCGGCTAGGTCAACTTCAGCATCACCGCTTTCATCACCCCAGTTAATGCCAATAACCACATGATCAGCTAAAAGATCGTCAACCCAATATTCAAACCAATCTGCTAGTGTGATTTCACTGGCAATATAATCTGCCCATTCATCAACACAATGAGCTTCTGCAAGCGCTTTGCTAGACCATAACGGCATAACATCAGTTTCTTCAAACTGTAATGAGTCGAGTACAACCCAATCTTCACTTTTTTTATCTTGTAGCGCCCAAAATGTTTGTGTGGGTTTTACAGCATCTAAAAATGCGTTTAATTGTTGTTTATTATCCATTTTATGTCTCAGGTTGTTTAATGATGCCTGATTGTACGTCATTGCTTAACATTGTCTTCATTAAAATGCACAGTTTTAGTTTTATTACTTAGAAGATGCATTTTCTGATAAAGAATTTAAATGATTATGGTTCTTATTTAAATATTCGTTGCTACCGTCAACAAATATTGATATTTTAGTTGACTTAGTCAACAGTGTTAGCTGTTAATATTATTTATGAATATTTTATGGGAGTGTAAGTGGTTAATTATCAACGTATTAATGGAGCATTACGTGCTATTTATATGAATATCCGCAGTAATATGTTGGCTGAAGTAAAACGCCAACAGGTTGAATTTTCTCCTTTAGAGCATGTTGCCATGAGCAATATATTTAAATTGAGTGGTGCTTCACAGCAGATGCTAGTGGAACTGATGAACAAAGATAAAGCACAAATAGCGCGTATTGTTGCGCGTTTATTGAGGCAAGACTTAATCATCAAACAAGAAAACCCTGATGATAAGCGCTGTGTTTTGTTAAATCTGACCACAAAGGGTGAAAAGCTGCTGAAGCGTCTGGATCACGTTGAACTAGAGATTATCACTAATATGTTAACTGGTTTTTCCGATGAGGAATCAGCGTCTTTAACCGTTCTGCTAGAGCGTATTAACAAGAACCTAAAATAAATTACAACGAGCAGCTATGTCTGATGTTGATAGGAATAATGAATGAAAAAAGTACAGAAAATTTTAGGTAAACGGGGCATGCTATTGTTTTTAGTTTTGATTAGCGCATTTCCCCCCATTACCATGGATCTCTATTTACCCGCGTTACCGCAAATGATGGAAGTTTTTAACACCAACCAAACAATGGTGAATTTAACACTCAGTTTATATTTTGTTGTTTATGCGTTTGGCTTGTTATTTTGGGGCCCTTTAAGCGATAAATTTGGTCGTAAACCTATCTTGCTGGTCGGTATTGCGGTGTATTCTATCGCCAGTATTTTTTGTGCCTTATCAACCAGTATTGAATATCTTATTGCTTCACGATTAATTCAAGCTTTTGGGGGCAGTGCCGTTACCGTTGTTGCGACGGCAATAGTCAAAGATCTTTATGAAGGCAGAGAACGAGAAAAAATTATGGCAACTATTATGTCGTTGGTGATTATTGCGCCGATGGTTGCCCCCGTTTTTGGTGCTTTCTTACTGAAAATTGCATCATGGTCAATGATCTTTGTTACGTTGGCGGTCTTTGGTGTTGTGTCTGCCATCTTCGCCATGCTTTATGAAGAAACCATTGAATCGCTGCATTCAGACTCGATGTTAAAATCTTGGAGCCGATTAGCCGTGGTGGTCAAAAATCCAAATTTTGTCACCTTATTATGTATTTTCTCAATTATCCCAATGGCGCTGTTAGCTTTTCTAGGGGCGGGTTCATATATTTATATCAATGATTTTGGACTAACAGAGCAAGAGTTTAGTTATGCGTTTGCTTTTAATGCTTTTTTTGCCTCCTTTGGGCCTCGTCTTTATATCAAAATATCTCAACGAGTTTCCATTGAAACGATTATTTCATTTTGTTTTGCATTGTTAACGCTCTGTGGCATTTTAACTTATACCATTGGTTATTTATCGCCATGGATTTTTGCCTTTTTAGCTGCGCCTGCAACCCTTGCTGTGATCACTATCCGTATTCCGGGTACTAATTTAATGTTAAACCAACAAGATAAAGATACTGGCTCAGCCGTTGCTATCATCCAATTTTTAGGCATGATTTGTGGTTCAATCGGAGTATTACTGGTGTCACTTAATCCTGATACTTTAATTGAAAATTTAGGCACCATTCAATTTATTATTGGAGCGACCGGGGGCACGTTATGGTGGATAGTAAGAAGGCGCACTTATGTCGTCGATAACTTACCTGAAATGAGCTAATGGTTTATACCAATTTATAACAGATAACGTTATTAAGCTTATCTGTCGTTATATTGTTCTATTGCACCTTAGCAAAAGGGTTGGAACAGAATGGGCGAGGAAATCGCCCAATTATTGCGTTTTCACCGAATGATTAAAAAATGTGCTTAATAAAATAAACGCTAAACTAACGCCTACCACACCCGGCCATTGGTAAAGTGAAAAAGCTTTAACACCTGCAATCGAACCCAGCGCGCCACCAATGAAATAACCCAACATATAAATCCCGTTTATGCGACTCTGTGCGGCAGCATCAATACTAAATACACGTACTTGATTTGCTACTTGTGCGCTAAAGATACCAAAATCGATTAAAATAATGCCCACTATTAATACCATCAAATTACCAACAAATAGCCCTGAAAGTGCGAAACCAATCGCCGTTAATACAAGTGCAAACACCACCACGTTTTTAGAGCCAAAGGTATTCACCCATTTCCCAGAAGACTTCGCACCAATAACGCCAGCTAATGCGATCACACCAAATAATCCTGCTTGTTGTGCGTTGTAATTAAAAGGAGCCTCACTGACGTAAATCGCTAATGTAGCCCAAAGTGCGTTAAAAGAGGCAAACCAACAGGCGCCAGAAAGGGTAAATTTTTGTAGCGATTTATGCTCAACAATTAAATTCAGCGAACTTTTTATGAGTGGCCAATATCGCAGGTTACTATGGGGTTTATTTTTCGGTAGAAACAAATGCAGTAATACACCAAATACCGTGGCTAATGTCATAGACATGATAAACACACTTCGCCAGCCAAAGTGCTCGCCAACAAATCCACTTAATGTTCTTGAAAGTAAAATACCCAAGGTTAAACCCATCATTAATGTGCCCAGTGTGGCACCTTTATTTTCCTTTGAAGCCATCGACGCGGCAAAAGGAATTAATTGCTGGGTGATATTCGCGCTGACACCAATTAAAAATACTGCAATTAATAATAAGGGTAAATTCGGCGCCACATAGGCAAGCGCACTGGCAATAATTAACAAGCAAGATAATACGCTGATTAATCGGCGCCGGGCAATGGAATCTCCTAGGGGAGAAATAAACAGCAAGGCAAAGGCATAACCAAATTGTGTAAACGCAGGAATACTGCCTAATTGCGAACTACTTAAATTAAACTCTTTTGCGATAAGTGGTAAAAGAGGCTGGTTGTAAAAAAGGTTTGCTGCCGTAGCGGTAATGGCGGTGGTCATCAGTAATAAAATAAAGCGACTCAGTATTGGGTCTGGTTCAACGTTGTCCATGCCTGTTCTCGGTTAAATAAAATAGGTAAAGAGCATATGATTTATTGTCGTATAATAAAAATGTTAATAAATGATGGAATCAATACAAATATTGCATATGATGTTTGAGACTTCCTCTGACTGGTATATCAAACATGGATATAAAAATATTAAAAAGTTTTATTGCAGTTGCAAAACATAAAAGTTTTTCGGAGGCTGCTCGCGAGCTAAACACGGTACAGCCTGCGATCAGTCGCCACATTTCTGCGTTAGAAAGTGAATTAGAAGTGAGTTTGTTTAAGCGTAACTCTCGAGATGTGGTGATCACCCAAGCGGGGAGACAATTGCTACAGGATGCTAAGGCAATTTTATCACTAACGGAACAGGCTAAAACACAGGTTAAACGCGCTCATAACGGACAACTTGGTACGCTCAATATTGCCTATTTGGGGTCGGCATGTTTAATGTTTATGGCCACTCTGGTACGTACTTATAAATCTCAGTTTCCGCATGTACATATCACCTTATTTGAAATGACTGCTTCAAAACAAATAGAAGCCTTTAATAATGGGCAAATTGATATTGGTTTATCAAGACCTCTACCTAACGCAATTGCAAACCAATATATTAGCCACTGTCTTTATGTTGATAAGCTCGTGGCAATCGTTAGCCAAAGTCATCAACTTGCCAATAAAAAAGTGATTAATTTAAAGCAGTTAAAAAACGAAAAATTTATTATCTTTAATCGTGATGAAGCACTTGGACTTTTTGATGAAACCATTATGCTTTGCAAGCAAGCTTCTTTTTCACCGAACATCATTAGCCAACCCCGAAATATGCAAACTCTAGTGACCGAAGTGGCTGCAGATTTAGGTGTCGCCATCGCGCCTTTTTGTGTGAGTAAATTATATTGCCAAGGTTGCCATTTTATTCACTTAGACAATATCAGTACAGAAATTCCAGTGCATATTCAATGCAATAAAAATAATGTTAATGAAACCGTTAATGCATTTATCACTATCGCTTTACAGGCGAAAGATGAAATACAACGAGGTATGGCTCACTGAGATTTGTAATTTAAGAACATGATTTTACTTGAAGCAATATTAGCCACAATAGGACCATTTTTCACTTACTTAGCGAAAACATAAAATAAAGAGATATAATATTTTTATCTTATTGATAAAATGTATAAGATAACTACCTCAAATTTAAGTAAATATGTGGTTGCACTTTATGTGCTACAGGGATTATTTCGGAGAACTAACAAAAGTGGCTAAACTTCAAGGTAAAATTATCAATTGGAATGATGATAAAGGTTTTGGTTTTGTCGAGCCTAACGGTGGAGGTGTTCACGCTTTTGTACATATCAAAGCGTTTAACCCGCATTCTCGAAGGCCTGAAAATGGTGACGTTATTATTTATGAACAGATTAAAGAAAATAATAATCGATTCAAAGCGAGCAATATCAGGTTTGCTAGTGATTATAATAAAGTAAATATTCGTAACACTACACGAAATAGTCAGCAAAACAGTACTTCAAAAAACAACGCATTAGGATCGATGTTGGCAGTGTGTTTTTGTATCGGATTAATCGTTTCTATCTTTCATTATAAGGTGCCTGTTTTTGTTGGTTTCGCCTATGTCGTGATCAGTTTGGTGACCATTCTTGTATACGCAAAAGATAAATACGCGGCTCAAAAGAACTATTGGAGAACCCCTGAAGCTACTTTGCATTCCTTATCTTTAATTGGTGGTTGGCCCGGTGCGTTGTTTGCACAAAAAGTATTACGTCACAAAACAAGTAAAAGTGAATTTATCAGTGCTTATCGAGCCACTGTGTTTTTTAATGTAGCAGCCTTGCTAGTTATCTTCACAGAGCAAGGCCAACACCTTGTTCATGATCTGGTTTTACCGTTATTAGTAGGCATACTCAGATAAGTTTCATTGAAGCTATAAAATAACGCATTTTTTGTTATGCCTGTTTTCTTGGTGATAAAGAAACTCCACAGCCTTGTTAAATTGCCGTTTTCACGTTTATAAGCAAAAGAGTTACTGTGTAAATAAATAGGCAGAAATCTCATGATCATTAGGGAGTATTTAAATTGACAGACGCAAAGTATATTTTGAAAAAACAAGAAATTGAACAGCATCAAGGGCAAAGTAAAACACATTTTTTGAACCCTAATGCGCAATGCACGAACAAATCTCTGGGTGACATCGTCGGATTGACTGGGTTTGGTTTTCATATCATGGAAGTACAACCTGGTAATGATTCTACTGAGCATCATTTTCACTACAATGAAGATGAATGTATTTATACCCGTTACCACTCAAAATGCTTTATTCAGTCGCTAGCTCGGATAGCAAGGCAAGGCGTAATATGAGGGTAATGGCCGGCCCTTATCGAGTATTACAACGTAGGATTGCTTTTCGAGCTAGAGACCCAAGGGGCAAGCAGTGAGATGATTAGTTTCGTTGTCAGAAAAGTTTGATTGAACCCGTTCGATCTTCACTTCTCTTCCTAGAAACTATTCACCTCACAGCTTGCTGAATTTTGTATCTTGAATGGTAACGGGTATATTTTTCTGGAGAAGGCACTGCAAAAGTGGGTGATGTGTTCTTTCCTGTTTCTGAAGGCGATTTTTTAGGGTACCGAAAAGGTGGGTTGCCACATTCAATAAAAAATACCGGATCAAATGTGCTTAAGTGCATTGCAGTAGGCCAACGACTTGAAAGCGACGTGGTGGAATATCCAGAACAACAAAAGCAAATTTTTAGAACAAAAGGGTTAGGCTGGAAAATAGTTGATTCATCCAATGTAAGCGACCGTCCTATTGTTAAAAATCTTAAATCCTAAGTAAGATGAAAAAATCATTTTTATAAAAATAGACGTTTTAGTTAATTTTAATACATCAACGGAGTAAATAATGAATAATATTTTGTGCAAAAAATACTTAATGGGTTTGTTTATCGTGCTTTATTTTCCCACCTTGGTTTCAGCAAAGGAATCTGCTCCAGGGTTTACACCCATCGCTGGTGCCGCATTAGGTGTTAAAGAAGTTGTTGAAGAGCCTATTATAACGCCTAATTTATCAGTGCCTGAGAAAATGCCATCGACACCAGAAAGTAAGAAACCGGAATATCAGAAATCAGAAATAATTGAACAAGAATTAAAACCTATAAATAGTGATGAATATCAAGAAGTACAGCGTGCGATTGATTAGTTAATCAAAGGTCTTATTAGGGGTTATACCTTAGGAGTTTTTTGTGTCGAAAATTGAACATTTAAATATCACTGTTCCAGATATAGATGAAGCGATTAAATTTATTCAAATCGTTGCACCTGATTTCAAAGTAAGAAAAGATGTCAAATCACCCACTAGTTATCGTTGGGCACATATTGGCAATGATGAATATTATTTCGCACTGCAAGAGCCTCACTTAGGTTCAGAGCCTGAAAGTCCAAGAAAAACCTATAAGCACTATGGCGTTAATCATATTGCGCTTGTTGTTGATGATCTTTTGAAAGTCGAAAACGATTTAGTCAAATGTGGATACAAGCGAAGTATTGAAACGCCTGTAGAAAAACACCGTAAAAGGTTGTATTTCTTTGATAATTTTGGCTTTGAATGGGAGTTAATAGAATATTTATCTGAACATCCTGCAGAGAAGTTTTTATACGAGTAAAGGTATAATAACCTCACAATTTTGCACTCAATAAAGCGCTATAATTTCTCCCAAAAGAGCGTTAAACGCTCTTTTTTAATTTTATTTATTCTGACACAGTAAATTCATTTGTATTGGTTTTTTAAAAATGATTCAATTTAATCAATTAGTTATTAAAAATAATAAATTCTACAGCCAAGTTAGACTTTAAGAGGCAAGCATGACATCAGTAAAAAATGGATTGAGGGCGGTCGCTATTTTAGAAGCTTTTAAGGGGGTAATTGCGCTTTCAGTTGGCTTTGGTATTCATGTGTTGGCGGGTCATAATTTACGACAATTTGCTGAATCCGTCGTCAGTCATGCTCACCTAAACCCAGTCAGTCATTTTCCAAGTATTTTCATCCATACTTTAAGCAATGTATCTGACAGTAAAATGACTCTGATAGCAATTGGCGCTTTTATTTATTCATTCGTTCGGCTCGTTGAGGCTTATGGATTGTGGAGAGGGCTACTTTGGACAGAATGGTTTGCACTGGTAAGTGGGGCTATTTATTTACCATTTGAAATATATGAAATAGTTTTTCATTTTAGTATTTTAGCTATTGCTGTGTTTTTATTAAACATTGTGGTTGTTTGGTATATGGCTCATATTCTTCTCATTAAAAAGAAACAAGAGTAATGTTTCATTTTGTTACAACTGTAAGCTAATCGTTATTATTCGCTTACAGTTCAATTTGATGAGTATTGCATTAATACCAAAAGGTAAACTTGACTTATTCTGGCAAATTAAACTTATTGTGGTTAATTTTTCACAAATAGCTCAATCTAATCAATCAGGCTTAAAATAAGCAATTTTATCGTCTTGTTAGGTGATTATCTATCCAATATTTATGAGGATTATTATGTTAATAGGTCGTGTTTCTGAAATAACGGGGGCAACTCGTAAAGCTATTCGACATTATGAGTCAATTGGGCTGATAACGCCTCCTGAAAGAATCGGTAATTATCGTACTTATAATGACCATGATGTGGTGGTTATTCGTATGATATGCCGTGCTAAAGCGCTTGGATTTAGCCTTAATGAAATCAAAGATGTAGTCTCTAAAAAAATGGAAGAAAAGAAACTGCCTATTGATTTGGTTTATCTACTAATAGATAAAAAAATATTAGCGCTACAACAAGAAGCGCAAGCAATTTTACAGAAACAGGAAAATTTAAAGCATTTTAAAATAGAATTAGTTAAAAACTTCACTTGACCTTCCCCTTAAGGGCAAGGCTTACAGTTAACTTATTATTAACTGATAGAGTAATTTATAGTGAAAAAATTAAATTTTGAAAACACGACCATATTAATTACGGGTGCATCTTCTGGGATTGGAAAAGAGTTTGCGAAACAACTTGCTAGTCAAGGTGCTAATTTAATTCTAACAGCGAGAACGGAGAGTGACTTAACAAAATTATCAGAGCAACTCGAGTCTGAATATAAGACTATTTGGGTTAAAGCGATTGCTATCGATCTGAGTGAAGCAAATAGCGCTACAACATTATTTGAAAAAATAAACGATCTAGAGTTGTCGGTTGATTATTTGATTAACAATGCTGGTTTTGGGAAGTTTTGTGCGTTTTCTGCTGAAAGGTTTGAAACTTATCATAAAATGTTGATGTTAAATATCAATGCATTAGTAGAGCTTACTCATTTATGCTTACCCGCAATGATCCATAAAAATAGTGGTGGCATTATTAACGTTGCGTCTATTGGATCTTTTCAACCACTTCCGTATCAAGCTGTTTATGGTGCATCTAAAGCCTTTGTCTTAAGCTTTTCAGAGGCGCTTACAGGAGAGCTATTAGAGACAAATATTCGCGTTATGGCCTTGTGCCCAGGGACAACAGAGTCTCGTTTTATGGAAAATGCTAATGCTGATACATCTAAAATGAACTTGGCGCCTGCCAGCCAAGTCGTTAGCGCTGCACTTAAGGCTTACGCAAAAAATAGAATGTATACCGTATCGGGGAAAGTTAATTATTTAGTCTCTTTGATTCCTCGATTAGTCACTCGCAAAAAGACAGTCAAAATAGTTGTTAATATGTTCAAGGAAAATGTGTTAGGAAAATGAACTTGATTTGTAAGGTTTATCATACAAGAAAATCAAGTCTGTTAACTGATTACTCTGGTATATGGGCTAAAATTTTTAGGCTATAATTTTTAGTCCATTAATATGGGCGAAATAGATTTAAAAAGGAGTAACGCATTGTCAGAAATCATTAGTCATACCCCAACTTGGGTTTTTATCGTATTTTTCACCTTACTTGTTCTTGGGTTTATGCAAACGAAAGAGCGTATCGTTAACGTTAAAGCGGTGTTCATTTTACCTATCGCAATGGTGATTTTTTCCTTTATGGGCGTTTATTCTGTTTTTAATTTATCCTTTTTGCCATTAGCGCTTTGGCTACTTGGATTAATATCAACGTCGGTTGTTGGTATTAAGTTAGGCATTCCTAAATCGGTAAGCTATTCAGCGCAGGATGAGAAATTAACTATTCCGGGTTCCAAAGTCCCTTTGATGTTTATGATGGCTATTTTTTTTACCAAATATTTTGTCGGTTTTGCGGTGGCAAGAGACTTACCTTTAATTCATGGATTTAATTTTCTGATTATCATTAGCCTAGCTTACGGCATTTTTAGTGGTATTTTCTTGTCACGAAGCATAGTAATGTTTAAGGTGAGTCAGTCTCGTTAGGCAAAAAGGAGTCTCATCATCTAATGGAGTTATTGTTAGCTATTTTATTATTTGCTGTATCTACAAGTATTACACCAGGGCCAAATAATATAATGATCATGACATCTGGTTTAAACCATGGTGTAAAAAACAGCCTTCCTCACTTATTAGGTATCTGCTTTGGTTTTCCAGTAATGGTCATATTAATTGGGCTGGGTATTGGTGTTTTTTTTGAAATATATCCTTTATTTCACGAAATAATTAAAATTTTTGGCGTCATCTACTTATTATATTTATCTTGGTTAATTGCTGTATCTTCCCCAAGTTCGTTGGAGAGTGAAATATCTAAGCCGTTTAGTTTTGTTCAGGCTGCATTATTTCAATGGGTAAATCCAAAGGCATGGATTATGGCGGCAGGTGCTGTATCTGCGTATACAACATCATCAACAGATATATTCATTCAAGTTATCTATATAGCATTAGCGTTTTTTGTTGTATCTTTTCCATCTGTTGGTGTTTGGTTAATCTTTGGTGCAGTACTTAAAAAGTATTTAAAATCACCTAAGCACCAAAAAATATTCAATGTAACTATGGCTCTTCTTTTAATTGCTTCGGTATTACCTGTATTAAAAGAATTGTTCGATCAATATGTTGACTAGCAACAAAGCGAGTGACTTGCTTTTTTAGCTAACAATAATTTGCCTGGGTTGGAGCCATTGGGGTTGTAAACAACTAATTTTTATAGATTTATAAGCATTGACGGCCTTTAACCTTATGTTTTAATAGATAATTAAATTTTAACTATGGTTGTGTTTTTTTGAAAATCAGAAACGCTGTAACCTTGTTATGCGTTCCCATTAATATGAGGTATCACTAGTGAAAGTATTTACAATTTCATTTGTTTTTTCAGTTCTAACATTATTTGCATTGGCTATGTCTTAGTTAATTGATGCTATACTGTGTTTACATA
>TARA_R110001583_G_scaffold124593_1_pt1 | contig 41738 bp, 23 predicted proteins | sample TARA_R110001583 | Tara Oceans TARA_R110001583 (sample SAMEA4398432) | marine metagenome | biome: Polar Biome; feature: [MES] marine water layer (ENVO:01000295) within the mesopelagic zone...; material: water (ENVO:00002006), including particulate matter (ENVO:01000060) such... | reverse complement strand
GGTCATGAGTTCGAATCTCGTCGGGTGCACCATTTCTAAAGGCCTACTAAGTAATTAAATACTAACATCTCGTTATCTGTGACCAGATTGTGACCAAAGTTGAGAGTTTCCCAATTGGCCATAACACTAATTCAATTTACGCCTCACCTAAACTAAGATACTTCTAACTCAATAAAGTACCGACCATGCGTTTTAAAACTATCCAATACTTGTTCATTCACGAGCTTAGAAGGCTTAACTTCTAACACTTTAGTCCCATTAGCTTTTTGATTTACTTTCCACTCATGCTGGCAGTTTGATTGATTTATTGCAAAGCACCCATGATCTCGAACAAGCCATTGGTTTTCATCAACTTTTACACCGCAACTAGGGCAATGAAGAAGATTATCGTAACTCTTGCCGGCGTTTAATAACTCGCCCCCTGACTTTTGGATAGTGACATCAGCAGTGTTTGCACTCATAAATCTATTGATTCTCGGGGCAAGTGATAAGAATGGTTTAAAAATTAGCATTCCACTGTTTTGGAAATGCCAATGGCCATCGTTTATCGTCGCTAGTTCGTTCACAAGTGATTTAGGCTGCTTTGTAAGCTCCATTCCTAATGGTCTATACATCTCTTGCGTCAACCACTCAGATATTTCTTTTGCTATCTTTTCTAATGAGTAAAAGTTGGTTGGTGAACAACAGATGATGTCAGTCAGATCTCCACTTTCATTACATGAAGACAGCACTATTCTTCGGCTGTCGGGATTTTTGCGAACTGTCGCGCCAAGAGAATAGTTATAGAGTAATGGTATAAAACATAGTGTTTTATTATCTAGACTTAATATAATTTCAGCATTACGATTCGATTTCATCTCAATTTGTGCTGAACCTTTTCTATCAAATTTATTTGTATCAAGCTCAGAAAAACCTAACTCTTTTAAGGTTCTTTTTATAATATTTAAGCAATAGAGCTCGTATGAGACAACGACCTCTTTGTTTCGATTGTAAATATATTCCGGTGTAACTCCGTTATCCTGAAGAGTCTCTAACCAGCCATGCCAAAGCCTAGCAACATGACGGTAATGTTGGTCATGAGAAAGTACATTAGTCATTTTTAACTTGGGCGGAACATGTAGATTCGATTTTAACAATCGGTACAGCTTGGTGTTCTGCATGGACCGTATTTGTTTTAGCATAAATATTAAAGATTGCAGTGTGCTTTCGCTATTAGTTGAAGCTTCGTCGGTTTCTTCTGAGTTGGTAAAACCTTCCCCCCACAATTTAAAAATACACTCTCTGAGCTCAAAATAGATGTCTTGTGCGTCTTGAAATCTATTGGCCTCATTAAAAATCGCTTCAAGCTTTTGTACTTCAGAAATTCTCTTTCGTAGGTACATTTCTATGAGGTCTAATAATTTTACGTAAACCCTATTTTCATAAATGTTCAGCTTATCTTCGCTCTCAAGCGCTAATACTTCTTTGGGTATTACTCCGGTTAGCGTCCGTGTTTGCCAGCATTGTGAATGTGAAGCTAAATGTATACTCGCTGAGTTTGGTATTTTTTTAGCGCGAGATACTGGGAGTAGATACTCTTTATACACGAGTTCCAATCTAGGGCGCCTAGCTATCTCTTGCAGATGACCTTTTCTAACTACGTCGTAGATAAGCTCTTCAAATTTTAGCAGTTTGAAACGGACCAACAACTTCTCAGGAATTAAAAATGAGCATCTCTGCCCTGCATCATTGGCTGCTTTGTATTCAAGGATCACACTTTCAATGATGTCTGACTCAGTAGAGTCTAAGGTTAGCTCTGAATCGTAGGAAAAGCTTCCAGTTTGTCCAAGCACATTAAATTCATTAGAACCGTCATTTAATAGTAAATCACCGACCTCTAATGACGTATGCTCGTTGAGAACGCCGGCTTCTAAGGTTTGATACCTTCCTGATGAAATGCTATCTGGAAGCTCCTTAACACTCTTCCCATCGACCCTATCGTACCAGCACGCCACTAAATATTGCTCTTCTTTTTCAATTCGGTATTTAACAATTTCAAACAGGCGGTAGGCTGTGACTTAAGGCTTTGCTCAGACCAAAATTCCTTCAATAAATCAATTAGATTTACAATATCTTTAGGATCTGTATCGTAACGACCTGTCACCTTGCCGGCTCTAAACACTTTAGTTGCCAACATGTGATCCAGAGCAAAACCTAAATCATTACCACATTCAATCATGACCGGTATAAATCTAGTCAAATGCCTTTCTAATCTATTGCCCCAACTAACATTAAAGTCTTGCTCTAAACAATCAGAAAACAAAGAGTCATCCATAGCTTTGATAATACTTATAACGCTTTCTTGATGCTTGATTGCAGCCTCATCAAAAGCCGTTTCTAAAGAAGAATAACTGTATGTTATTGGATCTAAACTCTTATCAATTTCAAAATTTCCGGGGCGTCTCGGCAATTCCATTACGTGAGCACGATCATAGGTTTTATCAGCAAACTCAAATGTTGTTTCATCATGGTTGGCTGTTCCAATAAACCATACATTGTTTGGAATTGCTACTTTCCGACCATCGATTAGTAATTCTGGGCCATTAGCTTGTGATGTTGTCATTAGGGGTAATATACGATCCTTGGGATCTAGTTCTAACGCAGATAAAAATTCAGCGAAATATTGTTCTGGCCTAGAAAGATTCATTTCATCTAAAAGAATAATATAGGGTCTGTCTGCATAAAAAGGACACTGTGCCTCATACAACCCTTGTAGCGTCTCAAGCTCGTAAAATTTCTTCTCAAAAGCATTAAAATGGCCAACTAGATCACTCTTGTCACGCCAACCAGCTTGGACTGATATTGTCTTACATCCTCCACCGACTGCTCTTGCAAATGCTTTAGCTAAACTGGTTTTGCCTGTTCCGCTAATACCTTGCAGTATGTGTAAACGACTCATAGACAACCCGGCAATAAAGACTTGAATGTCTTCCAATCTGTAATATAAAGCCTTATTTTCTTTTGCATCCCATGCAATACGTTGTTGCAATTCTTTTGCAAATTTAGCTAAGGAAGGCACTCGTTCGGTTAACGATTTTGAACGAAGTTTATTGTCGAGCTCTATTAATGCAGGAAACGCTGTTTTGCTTTGCTGCTTATTCACAAGCTCGTCAACATCTGCACCCAATTGTTCCAATGCGCCCTTCAGTAGCTCATTATGTTTCGCGAGAGCTTGTTTTTGCTTTTCAACTTGCTCCAAATCGATCACCGACATTTGATTTTTATGGAGTAATGTCTTTGTTCTTTGGAGATCCCCTTGCACATTTTTGTACTCTTGTTCCAAAGTATCATGTTGATTTTTCAAATCCCTAAAATCAGCTTCTATTTGCTCACTCGGCTTTTCATCAAGTTGCATCTTTAAATCATGTATCTTCGTTTTGTACTCTTGAAGCTGCTGTAAAATTTGTTCAGGCGAAGCCTCTTCAAATTGTCTTTCAATATCTTTAAAAGCAGCTAATTGTTTTAATAATTGATTTTCAGCATCTTTATATTTTTCAATTTGTTGTTCAAAATGTTGTTTCTGCGTTTCTAGTGTTGAAATTTTCTGTAAATATTCGACTTTAACTTCTTCCCGCAATGAAGCTTTAAATCTATCCGTATCTTCTTCTGACATTTCGGCTTGTTTTAGTTTGCGTTCAATCAACACTTTCTCTTGCTTTAGAGTGAATAACTTTTCGGCTAATACATCTTCCCGCGCAACTAAGCTTTGAAGCTTTTGTTCAAAAAGTGATTTATCTTCCTGTGAAAGGGAGCTTTTATTTAGTTTCATCTCGGCGATTTGTTCTTCGAGATCAGTTTTTTTTGTTTCAAGTTTTTCGAGTAGCTTGTGTTTATCGTCTTCAAACTTTTCTAACATTTCAAACTGCTTGTTTGCAAAACCACTTTCAGCATCCAATTCTTGCTCTTTTAGCTCCATAAGACGTTTAGCAATATCAGCTTTCTCTTCGGCATGTTCTTTCAAGCTACTCGCCAATTCTTTATGGCTTTTATCCAATTCTTTTCTTTCGGATTCGGTTTTCTTTTTTGACTCCTCTGCGGTGTCTTCTAACTGTTTTGCTCTTGATAATTTGTTCTTATTTTCTACTTCTAACTTTTTGTTGGTATCAATGCTTTTTTTCAATTCACCAACAATACTTTGCAAATCCTCCTCAAGACTAGCCGCCAGTTTGGATTTTTGGTCTTCACTCGCAGCATTGTGCGAAGTTTGCGCTATCTTTAGCTTTTCAGCTAAAGGACCATGATCAGCAGAGTCGTCATCTTTCAAAAGGTTGGCTATTGCTGATAAGCCATTCATGACTTTATTGTCTGTAACAGGTTTAGTTGCGATAGCTACAGCTTGTTGTGTGTTTCTGGGTTTATTCCGTTTTGCCATTATTTACTTCCTAAAAATTTTTCTAAAACTGTTAATAGTGTTTCTACTGAGTTGAGGTGATGCATAACACTTTCCTTCTCAATAGTTTGACCGCCAGCATGTGATGCAAATTTGTTTCTATCCTCTGCTAAGGGAATGATTAAATCTAACCAAGTGGGGAATTCGGCATTTATAGCTTCAATAACGTGTGGATATTTTAACAACAAGCCACAAACCAATGGTTTGAGCGATTGGTTTCCAAAAGTTAGTGCTCCTCTAATATTTCCGGGATTTACAGTTCCTAGTTGATAAGCCACATCGTCGCTCACGCCGTTAGTCCTTAGGTATATTTGCTTCCTAAGATTTTTGTTCATTTGATATTTTGGCCATTTACCATCCCATTCAACAACCAGAATCTTCCATTCATTGTTGGCTTCAGAAGGCTCTATGATTGTTTTCAACCAAGCTTCTAAAACGCGCTGTAGTTCACTAAGCAAACTGTCAAGAAGCTCAAATCGGGGCGATGAATCATGCTCAACTTGTTTTTTTATCCTTAACATCGCCAGTAAATGTTTTTGAATTAATGGAAATTGTTTAATTTGCGAGTATTGGGCTAGCATTTCCATCTTCGCTTGCTCTTCAAAATGACGTAACTGCTCAGAATAGCTTGAAGTATATTCCTGTTCTGCTATCCCCATTGCGCTGCTTACTCTTGAAGCAAAGACCTTGTTAACGTGTATTACTTTTTCGGCAGATTCGTTTAGCTCTGGTAACGTTGCCGTTAGCCCTGATGGGTCAGACATATACCATGAGCGTTCTCCGGATTGCGTTGAGAATAATTTAACGTATACAAAAACAGAAATTGGACTCTCTTCAATAAACTCTATCGAATAATCAATTTTTGAATCAATGTCTGGCACATATAAATCTGCCTGTTTAAGCTGACTCATCGCACGCCGGTGCGCTCTGATGCACATATTCATTTGTTCTGCTGTGGGTGCTTGTGCGTGTATTGTATTTTTTACCAGAAGTGGCTTTATTAACTTCCCTGAACTTCGACTCTCGATAAATTGCGGAAACTTACTGCTAAGATCGATATTATCAATATAGGGCAATGTTGATAACACTCTTGGGATTAGCTGGCCTGAGGTAGCATCTTGCATTAAATAATAACTACTACTTTCTTTAACTTCGGTATCTTTGTTTACCAATAACGATAAAGATTTTTCGGTAACTTTCCACCCCTCGATGTATCCTTCGTTGGTTAACTGAGCAAGAATGTATTTGACCAACTCGTTATCTAAGTTGCTGTACACACATAATTTATCGGTAGCATGACAACCTGCTCTAATCAGTTTAAGTAATAACATTTGAAAGATATTAATAGGTGCTTTTTCTTTAGGGGCAATGACTCTCCAAAGGTAAAAAGGCCAAAAGATATCAGCTGACGATTTATAAGGTACATATTTACTATTTTTGCTTTTCAGATAACTAATATTTTGAATATCATTGTGTAAAATCATTTAGCCACCTCACACAACTGGTGATAGAAGGACCAAACTTGAGGAATAGCTTGCCGCGCAGACTCTCCCGAAAACATATCCTTGTCACCGACAACTTTGATTAAGCTTCGCGCTCGACTAAACGCAACATTTAAGCGATTTGGCGTTCTAATAAAGCCATATTTTTTCCTAAATGAATTTTCATCTGAACTGCTGAAGTTGTTAGCGCGAACGGTTGATAATATAACCACATCAAATTCCTTTCCTTGAAACGCATCGACAGATCCAACTCTAAGTTTTTCTTCGCCATCCTTAGTTGTTTTGAATCCAGGTAGAAATTCCCATCCATCTTTTGTTTTAAGGCAAATGTTCACTTGAGATAGCTTTTCCAAAATCACTTCTCTTTGTGCTGCAAAGAAAGTAATGACGCCAATACTTAGATTAGGGCTTTCAGTTAACAGAGCCAGGACTTCTGTCACCACTGAATCCGCTTCACATTCGCGCTGCCAGCTAGTTCCTGCACGTTGTTCTTTGCCCTTTGATAACGGAATATCAATCCACTGCGCGACCTTATTACTATACTTGGGTATACCCATATCAAATCTGGATGCCTCTAGACCTGAAAGTATTGGCTGTTCGCCCTCTGACTCGTAGAAATTTTTACTAATGAATTCTCCTAAATCAGGATGCATTCTAAATTGTGTATCTAGCATGACAGTTCTTTGAATCCCATCTTTAGCCTCGCGGGCTTTTAGTTGGGTGTATAAACGCTCAAACAAGCTCATTTTGATTGCTTTCGCGGTTTCGACATCGAGATTTCCACCTTCAACCATTTCTTTTTCAATTTCAGGTTCGAGCATCTGAGGCAATTGAAAATGGTCTCCCACGAGAACAATTCTTCTGGAAGCTAATGCCATCGGAATAAATAGATCTAAGGGATTCGCTCTTGCGGCTTCATCGACAATAACCGTATCAAATTCATGTTCTGCGGTTACTTCATTTAATGCTGCGTTAATACTTTCTTTGTACCTTACAACTTGCTCGCCGGCCGAACGTTGACAAGATGCTCCAACGGATGTTGTGTAGTGTTGAACACTTGTAGCAAGATACTCAGGCTGATACTTGATAACGTTCAGATACTCATCGATTACATCAGGTATCCCTGCGAGATTGTTTTTTGCAAATTCAGTAATTGATTCTTCTAAATTAAGTATGTTAGAAACATCATTTTGTGAAAGATTGACCTGCAAGGATTTAGGCCGGTAATCTGGGATAAGGTCGTCGAGCAATCGGTTTTTTAACGATCTTAGTTTCTCAAAATCTTCTTCTTGAAGGGTAATTTTATCTGATAAAAATAAGAGATAAGCAATTTCATCTGGATATCTATTGGTTCGCCTAAGTGCTTGCATACAATTGAAACATTGTTCAAATCCATCATCTGCATAAGAACGTGGTGTTACTCTTAACCCTCTCACCAGTTTCAGTAACTCTGCACTTTTAACCGCCTTCGGTTCTTCTTTGTCGATGAGAAAACTCTCTTCAACTTTTGCTATAAGTGCTAGAGGAATATTAAAACCATGGTGTTCCCTTAAATGTCCAACATCTTCAATTAAACTTTTAACTCTTGCCTGTTTTTGTTTTTTCTCTACACGAGTGTCAAGAATCGCAGCAATATCCTTATACAGATTTTGTACTATTTTATAACTTCCCTCTGTTTGAGTTAGGTTACTTAAAACGTCAGTTAGATAGCGAGACTGTTTTTTGCTCCATTGCTCCAAGAGGAAAGGAGCGCGAATATTATCATCCGCTCGAATAGCAGGAATACCAAAGGCTTCGGATCTGGCAATAACATTATCAACTGCATCGTTTTGAAAACTGGTTAAAAGTATCTGCCCCGTCGTATTACTTTTATACTCTTCAGCCAACCTGTTTTGCAGCGCACTTATCACTTGAGTTTTGCCAGTGCCTGGTGGCCCAAGAATTAATGCAATATCTGGGGTATTAAGTGCCACATCTAATGCTTCAATTTGTTTATTTGTGGGTTCACCCTTGAATGACTTTCTAGCTGAAGGTGTTATTGGTTTCAGTCTTTTAGCTTTTCTTAACTGAGAGACACTGATATCACGATCTTCGATAAGAAAACGTAGATCTTTCATTGGATTTAAAAGTTTTGTGATCGAATCTCGGGCTTTTTCTCTCCTTTGCATTTGCACCAGTGAACCACTGATCGAAAGATAGATAACCCCTTGTGTTTTTGGTTTCCCTGATGAATTTAAACTAAGCGAAATGAATTGGTTAGTTGCAGTAATGAATCTAGCCTTAATACTTGTGTTTTTCTCCTCCTTCTCTAGCGAAATATCGCCAATGTTGTTTTCTAACCATGAAGGTAATGTATTGTTTATTTCTAAGGTTACATCACTGCTTTCTTTCAAGGCTTTTTGTAAAACACTGACCTTTTCGATGTCTTTCTCTTGGAAATAGAATTTCCATTTTATGCCATCAACTGAGTCTTCCATTTCAAGTTTGACATAACGCACAAAACCAGCAGTTTTAGCCAACTCTATTGCTTTTTCCTTCACTTTTTCGTTGTATTCATTCCATAGATTGATGTAAGCCGCATTATCTCGATTAAGCTCTTCTAACTTGGCTTTCATCAACGGATCTTTAATTCGCGCCGCTACAGTTTGGTCGGCGAATGAAAGCGCTACCTTACATAAACTTAAGTTGAGTTTATTGTTACGTGACAACGTTTTTATTGATTTAACCCACACTCCTTTGTCTGGAGTAAATTCAATATGCAATAAGTTGTTTTTACCTATAATGGTGTAAATAGAGGATTTAATATTGCTACTTACAGCAAACAAAACATGTGATTCATCGTTATAAACGAGTGTAAATTCCTCTTTCAGCCAATTTGCTGCATCATTAACACTAATATCTTTAATTTTGGCTTTTTGAGCGACTTGCTCAATTATCGTTTCATCAATTGATGCCTCAATATCTTCAAAATCAAGGCTGTTAGGTAGACAAGGAATTGTTTGAACAGCCAATTTCTTGTTTTTTAACGCAATAGGTATCCATAAAAAATTATCTATTTTTCCGAAGCTTTGTAAAACCTCGGGATTGCTTACAGGAAGCAGTAAGTCCTTCTGTTTAAGCAATAAATCGCCGTGTATTTGGTGTAACGAGATATCAGTTTTTAGGTTTAGCGTGTTTATCGTTTCATCTTCAAATGTAAATTCGATAAGTTGATCTTGAGTTAAATGTTTTAAATCATGTAATTGCATGTTGTTACCACTTCAACACGATAAGACTATCGATTTGAGGGTCTTTTTGCTCAACGTTGGGCTTAATCATTAGCACCTCATTATTTCTCACGCTAGAAGGCAACTCGGTTTTTCCCTTAAAAACCTTGAATTCTTTCGCACCGAGTTTCATTTCAAATGATTCTATCCCTAACGGCGTAATTTCGACTCCAGATTTTGTAAAACGGATGGAAAGTAACGCTTTAGAATCCGACCAATAAACAGAACCTGGGGGTGAATCTTTTATTGTTATGGTTTCATCTAGATTTAAGGCTTGGTGATACCCAGTATCTATATAAGTGTCTTTATGACTAGTATTGGGCAGATCTAGAATTGACAAATCTTGCAAATAATTACGTAGATATAGAACCTGACTATTGTTCACTTCACTTTCACAGAACGGACACATGATTTTGCCGTTCTCGAGTACAAAATTAAAAGTGCCGTTACACATTTTATTTTGGCAAATCACCATAAGGTGAGATAAGCGTTCGAAGGTTTCAGCCCATTCACTTAAACTTGGCCTGCTAAGTGGGTTCTCTTTTCCTTCATTAAAGCAGCGTTCAAAAAGGCTCTTTAAAGGTTTAAGAGCCACTAAGTCGATAGGTAGTCCTTTGAATACTTCATTCGATGTGTCCGCTGGGTGGTAAATCCAAGGGAACTCACCGGCAAATGCTCTATCTTGATCATCAGGTGTGCCATTCTCAACAAGCTCACCTATAAAGGGATGATTTGTTGAAAGTAGCTTTAATGCGATAACAGCGAAACTCCATGAATCTGTTAAAGAAGATACAAAACTATCCCCCTTAACAACTTCAGGCGCGCCATAGCCAGGGCTGAAAACCTTTCCTGCTTTACCTTCTATTTCCGTTGAATCAAAACTTTCTCGTTGATTGATGCAAATGTTATCGCAATCAATCAGCCATACCTCTGCATGTGGAAGTTGTGCAGATATAAAGACATTAGCAGGAGATAGATCGCCATAGGCAAAACCTCTGGCGTGTACACCCGCTAAATTTCTTGCGAGGTTTCCCAACAAACGCATTCTTCGTTTCGCGCCACCCGAAACTAAATAATGTTCGGGACTACCACTAGATGTTTCAATGGCTTCCTCGGTATCGTCCATGAACTTTTGCAACGGCATTAGGCCATCCATTAACTCCATCGCATATCCAACATTGTTGCTATTCATCGCAATTCGAGAAAACGGTTTAGCAATATTGAGATGTTCTAATGGTTGACGCATTAACCAACGGATATGTTCAGCCCATTTTCTCTTTTTGTCTTTACTCGTTTGGGTATTCATTTTCACAAGCACACCCTCAAACTGGGTTGTACAAACGATGCCTTGTCCACCTTGTCCTAGCTTTTCAACTAACTCAAATTGTTGATTGAATTCGTCGGTGACGATTCTTTTTTTAACAGGTTCATTTGTCATGTTTTAAAACCAATAGTGCGATGCTTTTATCGTCAGTGTGATTTGGTGTAGCCCAAGCTTTCAGTTCGTTTTTTAGCCAAGTCTTGGCTTGCCTATAGCTTTTTCCATTTATTTGATTGCAAATTTCATTCATAAACTGCGACTCCATTCCTGGGTTAATATCTTCACTAATTCCGTCTGTCATCAAAGCGACAGCATCACCTGTTTGCAAAGTAAAAGACTGCACTTTCCAGTCTGAAAATTTTGTGGCTTTTCCTAAGCCTGTGGTTTCATTTCCAAAATTATTTGAACCATTCGATTTAGACATAAGGTTTGGAACAATTATCAAGCCGTCGCCTAACTGAAAGGTTCGGATCCTGCCGTCGCGGGATAACCAACAAAACAGACAAGTTGTGACTGCATCATTTGGCTTTATTGAGCCGAGGTACGATAGCCACCGTTGATATACTGATCTAATCAGTTCTTTACTATCAATGGTAAAAGGTGATGACTTAACGGTATCTATGACTGCTCTGCATGCTTGTCTTGAGCCTATTTGTGAAAAAGGCTTAGAACCCATTCCATCACATACGATCGCCAGCCAGCCATTGTGTACGGCCCTTATTAACGACGAATCCTGATTAGGCTTATCTTCTGATATATGTAAGGGACCACGCACAGATACGTTCAGATGGTCGGCTCTCACCATTGACCTTCAAGGTCTAGTCCCAAGTCGTCATCTGTGTTTTCTAAATTATCAAAATCAATTGGAGTGAGTTCATTTGGCGTTTGGCTTTTCGAACGTGAAGTAACACTCATGGTTACGGCTCTAAAGAAGCGGTGTATATCCCTTGCTTCATGCGCTTTAAATACTTTAGCTTCAGTATCATTATTAAAAGCGTCTAAAACTTCGATATTTGCTTCTTCGCCGATAGCCATCGCAAAACGACTCGCTTTTTGAGCCCGTTCGCTGCTAGTCATCTTTTCAAGACCATTTTTCCAATCATCTGTTGGTATGCCGTCAGACAACAATATGACCACTGGACGATAATCCCTTGATGTGATCAATTCCTTATTTTCTAGCACTTGTGTTGCAAGTTCAAAAGCGTGGCCCATAGGTGTTCTGCCGATAGCATTTAGCGGCTCGATAGCTTCAATTTCTGAAGCTCGCGCTAATGGAAGGTGCATTTCAGCTTGATTACCACCAAATGTTATTAAGCCAACTTGAATCTCAGCTTGTCTAGCGGACTCTTGTTTGAAGGTTGAAACCATATTTTGAATGGCTTCATTTAAAGCCGATATTTTACCATCGACTGACATGCTGCCACTGGTGTCGGCGAGTATTAAAACGGGGAGGGCTCTGGCTTTTGCGATAGTAAATTTTTTTAAACTCATAATATTCCTTAACTTTTATCAATTCCATCTCATCAAACACTAATCAATGCAGATGTTTATGGCAATGTTTATATGGCCTGATCTTCCTTAAATCTTTATTTCGATAGACTGTAAGCAAGGTGCCATTTGAAGAAACGACCAATTGAATACCATTCATCGATTTAAGCTCAGGCTCGTCTCGACCATATTTTTCAATTTCACTTTTTCCCACTACATAATAAGTCGCTCGTCTGGCATGGATTATTCGGCCAAATTTATACGCAAGTAGTATTTGCTTTTGTGAGATACCTCTTTGGCTTTCTCTGAGCTCGGCATGCTTACTGTTGGTTAACCCAGGTATGACATAAATTGAATCTTCTTCTCGTATAATAAAAGTCACTTCGCCTTCCCTTTTTAGTTGGATAATCAGATATTGCGAAATGCATGCCAAAACATAACACTATGATTTTTAGAGGTTTTCTAAGAAACAACCCAAACAAGACATAAATAAAATTACATTTATGTAAATATTTTTATGGTTGATGTTCGTTGTTTTAACCTGATGAATTTATAATATCCATACAAATCATAGGGTTACGGCAAATTTAATAATTGGCACAATAGTTGGAGTAGTAAGCATAAATAATAAGGTGGAGCCTTACATGCTTGCAAAACAAATAGTAGTTTTAGCCAATTCAATTAAACATGGTAATCACTGTGTTGCCGGAAAATGTCTGGCCACTGGTGAATGGGTTAGGCCTGTTTCGTCAGTTTACGGTGATGCTTTGAACGACGACCAAATTAGGTGTAGAAATCCATATGGGTTATACAAGGTTAAAACGCTTCAGAAGGTTATGATAGAGTTTGATTCTGCTGTTCCATTACTCAATCAGCCAGAAAATCACTTAATCGCCGCAAATTCAGAGTGGCAACAAAATTACAATATTCGTCAGCATGAGTTATCGCAATATCTAGATGAGCCTATTTCATTATGGGGCAAAGGATGCCGTGTAGCGTACAGCGCTATGGTGCAAAACCAGTGCAAACCAGAGCAATCGCTTTTCTTGGTTCAGACAGAGGGGCTTGAGCTTCATTATACAGCTGAGAATAAACGTAGGGTAAGGTTTGTATACAAAGGCATTAGATATGACCTACCTGCAACCGATCCGCAGTTTGACAGCCTTGTTAATGAGCGACGGGATGTACAGGGGATACTTTGTATTAGTTTAGGCGAAAACCTCGATGGTCACTGTTACAAAATTGTAGCGGCTATTTATTAAGGAAAAACAATGAATATATACACTATTGGTTTTACCAAAAAAAATGCGAAAACATTTTTTAATTTCATTCAAACTGCAAATGTAAAACGACTAATTGATGTGCGGTTAAATAATGTTTCGCAGTTGGCTGGGTTTGCCAAAAGAGACGATTTAAAGTTTTTCCTCAAAGAGCTGTGTAACACCGAATACATGCACGCCCCTGACCTAGCACCAACAAAGGATTTGTTAGATAGTTACAAAAAGGGAGGTATGACGTGGGATAATTATGAATATGAGTTTTTTAATCTCATGTCTAAACGACATATTGAAAAAAGCTTCACCAGTAGCGAACTGGCCAACAATTGCTTATTGTGCAGTGAACATGAACCCCATTTTTGCCATCGTCGCATTGTGGTTGAATACTTAAAAAAAACCACAGACTTAAATTTATCCGTGACACATCTGTATTAAGACTATGAATTTATTAATCCTATATCCAAGCCTGTTTAATGTAGCAGCAAAGTTTAATAGAAAGTTGGACCGTATTATCTCAAATAAAGTAGTTGAGTCGGTTTCATATTTTCACGACGACAACTCATTGATCGATGACTATTTTTCGGAAATCAAAGAAAATATTGAGCTGCGTTGTGCGCAAAATATTGATGAATTAAAAGGTATTACTCACGCAATTGTGTTTGATGACGGTGAAGAGTTTCGCGGCGAAGTTCAACAATTATCCACTGAAAATATCCCCCACCGACTGATAAAAGTAAAACTAACGCGTGTTATTAATATTAGCCGAGAGATTCAGTACAAAGGTGAAAAAAGCACAGCAGAGTATGAATACATAGGTCGCGGCTCTTATTGGGGAAACCCCTACTCTATGTATGAAGAAGGAGATGACAGAGAAGAGGTCATCCGCAAATATCGCTATGATTTTGATTTTGAGAAATTCCCACATATTGATAAAAAAGAAGTATTTAAGCTTGAGGGTAAACGGCTTGGTTGCTTCTGCAAACCTGCCGTTTGCCATGGGGATGTTCTAGCTGATTTTCTCAATAGCTGGGATGATGGGAAGTAACCTCAGCCATAATATTTTTTATGAGATAGAGTGATCATTTTTGATTTAAATAAACTGTTACTGTGCGTGACTCATAGAGATCATTTCAATCTAGCTATCTCTAAATCTCATCTATGAATCACACAAATCAGTTATTTCAAGGTCGACAAATTGCCAAACTAAACATATTTTATTGCAATATATGAATCATGATTTGCAGCTTGCAACTTAAAAGCCCAATTTTTAACCGCTTCAGCTTGACCAAATTCATCCTTTGTAAAATCAAAAGAGTTAAATCTGTATGGGTAACGTGTAGTCCAATATCCCATTCCCTGATCAAATATAATCTTTACTTTAGTACCATCCTTTAGTTTTAGAAGTAAAAAACGCCCGTGTGGTAGATATCTTGGTTCGGAGACTTCAGGATAAACTGTTAACCCTAAATTTTGACTAACTTGGGTGTAAAAGTAAGGTTGATCAGAATGATTTTTCCAATTATCAGCCACACATACTGGAGCTCTATTTTCACGATCATTTTTCGGATAAGCAGAATAAATCTCTAGATCAAATTCATTAGTTTTTTCTTTGATTGCAGCAACAAAACTAATAATTAAGAATGAGCTTAAGGGAGAAACTAAAAATTTATCATAATAATAAGCACTCTCGATACCACAAGATATTTTTCCTGAAAGACTATCATCATATTCTGATATAAACGCTAATAGGTTAGCGCCAAAAGACTGAACATTGCAATTCAATCTAGCACCTACGTTATCTATAACGGTTGCAGAAGTTAAAGATGACTGGCTTGATATGTTGTCAAGATTGACCACTTCGGCCACAAGTTCATTGCAACTTGTAAGAGTTGATTTAACAATAAGTGTATCTAACGGCTCTCCCCAAATTTCATTAGGGAAACAAGCATTTTTATCTAGTGTCCCCCAGGACTGAACGCTTTCACCTTTAATAACATCAAACAACATATGCCCACTTTTAATAGGTAGAGCATCATATTCACTCGCATACCAGCGAATACCCGGAACAAGGTCTTTTTGAATACCCCAGGCAATATCTGGCTGAAGGGATTCAAGATATTTCCTCTCTATATAAATGGAAACAACTATATTAGATATTGCAAGTTGGTTAACCCAATTCTTATACTTCCACTCAGGCCAATCCCAATCCTTTATGTCTCCGCCTAGATATATGCGAACACCTGTTACGTCTGTATCAATAACTTTCGTCATTAATAAGGACATACAGTCCATTTCTGCAGCGGTTTCATTACCAAAAGCCCTTAGTTCTTTGGGCAACCTTAACTTTTCAACAAATTGAGAAGTTGTTAAAAAGTTATTCGCATGAATTCTATCCAAGTTATCAATTTCATGTTGTGTATCATAATCTAAAAGGCATGCATGACATGCACCTTCACATCCTTTGTTGGTACATGTCTCAAGATAAGTTTTAGCTTCTGTTATAACATCAGTAAAGTTATTTAATATTGATGTTGAAAAACCTGCGCCTTGTGATGCCATATCATATAAGAATAAGCTTGTAGTTTTTAAACCTCCACTTTGCGTCACATCACGAACAGCAACACCTAACTCATTGGTTGTAATACCAGCTTTCTGCGCCAGCATTGTTCTTATGGCCACCCCAAGGGTGTACATTAGTTTAGAGTCAAAAATAGTATTACCTGTACTTGGATCATTAATTTGTATTTCGAAAATACTAGTTTGAACATCATGCCCCAACATAAATGAGTGCGTCACTTTATTATCGATACCAAATTTACTTTGCTTGATAGCCCAAGAGTTTTCAGAACCTTGACAATAAATACTGTTATCAATACTAGTACCTTGCAGCCTTTTATGCTGTTTAGTTAATTTAGAAACACCACCATTGTTATCCAAAGCTTCAGCTCTACCACAACATAAACATAGCGCATAACCTGCGCCATTCCCTTCATTAAAATGGAACAGTTTTCCGTTATCATTGGTTCTATATCGACCAAGCTCAGGATTCGGTAGTGGCTGCCACATAGCATCTTCTAAAGATATTTTAGGCTCTTTGAATGGCAAGTATCTAGGTTGCGTATAGTCATTATGTAATGGCGTACTATAATCAACGGTGAAACCTGACGGAACAATATACTCTTGCCATTTAAGATCACTTGAACAACATTCCGAATTTGTACAGTATTCAGGTTTAGTTAGAGAAGTACTAGTGGTGTGACATTCGTTACATTCCCATGAAACTCTAAATAACTGTTGTTCAGTAATTTCATTTTCACTAAATGGCATTTTCCAATTTAACTGTAATCCTTGTGATTGATATACAACACTATCTAATACAATTTCCGCACCTGGTGCATATTCCCTTAAGGCGACCTCTAAACTTCGACTAGGGTAGCCTCTTCGCTGAAATTTATTTTGCTTACTACCAACGGTATTTCTATTTTCCTTACTATCTTTACTGTTCGTTACAAGTGCAACAACACCTGTAGGGAAGCCATATCCTGGTAAAAAACCACTTCCCGATAACTCAGTTAATAAATAATTTTCCTTTAAACGCTTTAGTTGCCCTGATAGTTTTCTTAGCGCTGGCTCACCAACACCAGTGCTATCACAACGACTTAATTGAAAACTCAATGAGTCATGTTCTTTCATCCACTTACCACAAGATTCGAGCATCTCTTCCTGCACCATTGAAACTAATCGTTTGCAGTCATAGAGTGAAAAGACTGTTTCAAACTGCAATTGAGTTATACCTCCAAGTAACCTTTTATTAGTAAGTGCTTCCGTTGAGCACCATTCTTGGAACTGTTTTTCAACAGACTTTCCACCAGTTTCAGGTTCGAGAAAGAATGTCCCTGCATGCATTTGTAAAATACTTTCGTCCCTTTGATAAATTGACATTAAAAAAGTTGAAAGCACTAGTGAATTAATATGTCTTAACACTAAAGGTTTGCTATTTAATGAAACAATCGGAACATTAATGGGGGTTTCGAAGGGCCATTTAGGATGAGAAAAAACTCGTTCACCATGAGGCGTTGATTTACAAAACGTTAATGCCATAGCCGTAGACTCTTGCCTACGACCAGCACGACCAGCACGCTGCAAATAGTTCGCAGGACTAGGTGGAACATTATTCATAACAACCATTGAAAGAGAGCCAATATCAACCCCCATCTCCATCGTTGTTGAACAACTTAAAATCTGTAGATTCCCAGACTTAAAGGCATTTTCTAATCCGGCTAAACGCGAACTTTGTTGTTGCGCAGAGTGCTCTGCCGCACGTATTAAACTAACCCCCTCAAGAATACGGTCATTCAAATCACTCCAGTAACCTTGCTCTCTACCTTTTTCAATAAACTCTTCTGAAATTAAATCATCTATTTTTGTACAGTACTCAAATCGTTCATCTTCATTTGGTAAGTAAGGGGAGATACCTTTTAATGTAGTATCTAAAATACGGCTTGTATAAGGACACAACCAACCATTAGTCATTAATTGAGGAGCTGCTACCTTTTCAAAATTTAAGCGATAGCCTCTATCTTTATAATCTTTAACTAAGATATGTTTTTCGAGTAGTTTTTTCCAGGCATCACCCAGCACATTATTGAATAGTGTACAGTTTTCCTTTGGATTTAATCCTGTCGCTTTTGCCAACATTCGAACCAGTCGATGCATACTTCCTATTGGCTTAGCGATAGGCCATTTACGTAGCGCTTTCTTTTCTATTTCATCTCTTGGTGAGTCATCAGAACTAATTAAGCTTCGAGGCATAATTCGTGCCCCCATCCAGTTCAAATAATACTTGGGGATATCAACAAAGGTATTCTCACGTATCCAAAAATCTACACAGATTTTTAGGAAGTCTTTCCAATCATCAACGCTATTTAAACCAATACTTCGCCATGATTGGGGTTCTTCGATGATAGAATCTATATCAGGGTATGTTAATGAAACAAGTCCCATTGTTTCCAAACTGTTTTGTGTCTTTGGCCTACGGGCAAACTCTCGATACAAAAATAATCTTGCCAAATTTTTTGGATCTGACAGCTGTGATTCTTTATCAGCATATTCACCCGATTGTAACTGATCTTTTTGATCGTCTGTTAGTTCAGCTTCTATTGCACCTGAAAGTAATTGAATTTCATCCGTGCTTGATAACTGCTCTACTAAATCAAACCATGAAACTGATGTGGTATTTGATTTTGAATCACGGTACTTTGGGACAGCATTCATGATTTCTTCGTCTGTTTTCCCTATAGACTTTAGAGCATCTATTATTCCCTTTGTCGATTCATCCAACTCATTTTGTTCGCTCAAATTTGCCAAACGATGATAAACATAACTACGAACAAAGTTTCGCTCGGAATCAAGTTGCATTTTCGCTGAAAAACGAGCGGTGCCTTGACGACTATCAGTAAAAGTTATCATCCGTTTACCACGAAGATCTTTTACATCATCACTTTTTCCTGGAGCATGCTCTAACATAGTAGGTACGACTGTCCCCATTAAAAATGGCGCACCGAGTATTGCTCGTTTAAAGTTCGTACCCGTTTGTTTTTCAACTTTTTCACAGCAGGCACAGCGTAAACCATCATGATCATCGTTAGTGATAACGCTGATCGCATAGCTATCTTCTTCAAAAGAAGATGAAAGTGCCATAGTTTTGAAATTTAAATATCTAATACCTTTTTCTGATTTTAACGGTGAAAAAATTTGAGCATGTTTAGCCATCAATACTTCATCTTCTGGCTCTTCTTGTTCCGAATCATCTGGTTGTTGCTCTACTTCATCAGCATAATCGTCAAGTAACTCACCAATCCTTACACTTAACTGCCTTTTACCTCCTGATACAACTAACTCCTCAGCGTTTAGAGAGCTTGTTCCACAACCAGAGCAATGAGCCAACTCAAATACTGGGGCACCACAATCACAATGTCGCTTCTCCTCTAGGTAAACTTTGCCAAACTCCCAACCACTTTCTAGCGGAGTCCCTTTTTTTTCAGGACAGTGGATATCAATACAGCTCCAAATGCCTTTTTGTGCTCGATGAAAAAAGTGTGCTCTGACGGGTAAAAATGCTTGGGGATCACCATATTGGCTCGAATATGCTTTCGCCATCAAATCAATCAGTAACAACGATTTTCTCTTTTGATTAGTTGTTAACTTATTATCCATAGGCCAGAGAACCTTAGATATATCAGCTAAATCCATAGGCATCTTTGTTAATTTTGTTCTTAAAGTTTTAGCTACAGGCGATCTAGATAAATAACTAAATAACTCACTGCTTGTTAATGCAGACGCATGTTCAATATCGAGTTTATCGCTTGAATCATTCTCTTTTATGGCAGGGATTAAACGATCACCATTAACGACATGAACCTGTGTTGTTTCAATACCAGCTAGCTTCGCTAAGTAAGCCTTTAACTGTTCATTTGTTTTATCTTGATTATTTTTATCACCAATTGTGGCTGAAGTGGCCACGAAGCGAACATCTTTAGGATTTACTTTAAACGCATGCATCACGCGGGTTAACAATAATGAGATTTCTGCTGCTTGCGACCCTACATAAGTATGTGCTTCATCTAACACAATCCATTTGAGCTGTCCTTCAGATTGCTGAATTATTGGTTGGTCTTCCTGTCTGACCAACATATATTCAAGCATTGTTGCGTTAGTTAACAAGATTGGAGGAGGAGTATTTCTAATAATTTTTCTATATCTAACTCTCTCGGGGGTATCAGCTTGTTCCTTCCTTAATATATCTTTTTTAGGAGGATTAGTATCAGTATCGCCATTGTATAAGCTATATTTTATTTTACCTTCGAATCCTCTTGTCCAAGCACTTAATCGCTCTCGTTGAGAATTAATTAAAGCATTTAGTGGGTATAGAAAAAGTGCCTGCACCCCAACTAAATCGTCTCTGGATTCTTCAGCTTGCTTTGCTAAATCATTTAACAGTGGCACGAGGAAACATTCCGTTTTACCAGAACCTGTACCACTTGTCACAACAACCGACTTAACATCATCGTTCATTAAATGATCCCAAGCTTCTAATTGATGTTGATAAGGTGGTCTAGCTTCTGGCCAGGTGTAATCTTCTTTAATGTCATTACAATATCTATGAGAAAGCTCTTTTTTATAATCTTCATCATCAACTGGTTTTGGCAACGGAGGGGTTGTTAAGTTATTAAAGAATGAAGTGGATAATGCTTTCTTCTCAACCATATTTAGCAGCGATGACTGTGAAGGATTCCAGCCAAACATTGCCTCAAAAATAGGATCAGCTAAAAGGCTATTACCTTCTCCAAATCTTGCAGATAACTCCTGGTGAATATAGTTACGAAGAGATGAATTTCGTAACCTCATTCTGCTTAATATTGCTTGAGAGCTTCGCTCACAAATGTTTTCGTATAACTCAGTAAACCGAATGTTCTTAGTCATAGACCTAATCCTTGGAAATTAAAAAACTAGCTTGAAGAGCCAAGCTATATGATTTGTGAACCCATTCTCTATCTTCAGAAAGTAATCTAGAAATTGCGACTTGTAAGAAACGTCCAAAGGGTTTATAACTTACCGGAAAATCATCTACGGAATCTAAATGACCAATCGACCAGTAGGCGGTCAAAACTGGTAATTCCAGCATAAAAAATTGATTTTTATATACATGCTCTGGAATGGTTGGATTTATTAACAGACAATAAAGCTTTTGAGGCAATACAGCTCTCATTAGGTTTGGTTTTAATTCGTGCCTGAATTCTTCATCTTTTCTAGCAGATTGAATTCGACAAATAAACTTTCCATTTTGGCGTTCGAACAACTCCTTTTTTGCCATATGAAAAGAATCAAATTGGTTTAATTTCCAATCATCACTGTGACTTTTAATCCAATCACATGTTTTACCTATTTTTTTATACCTGAGAATATCGGCAATCGTTGCAAAGCCTTCCCCCCTAGAAGACAGCTTTTCCAAAAAATCTTCTATCTGCATCATCATTAGTTGTTGCGATATCACAGCGTCAAGTCCTAAAGAAGAAACGTCACGGTCTATTCTGGCTATAAGGCTATCCATAGCTGAGGACCAATGTTCTAAATCTAGACAAAACCAACTAAATGGAAGCTGATTTTGCAGTTTCCAAACATCTTCAAACCATTCTTGTTCTGACTTTCTAAATAGTAACAATGCAAAAAGCTTGGGGTAATTCACCATATGAATGAATACATTAAATGTGCTTGCTCTAACAAGAGTTAAAGAATCAATAAATATTTCTATTTCATCCCAGGCTTTATGAGTAGGGTCTTGTTCCATCAGTTTTAAAACATCATGAAACCATCCCAAATTATTACTTTTGATTGCACAAGTTAACGTTTCATCAAAGCTGACATCTTCACCCCAAATTGTAACTACAGTAGGTTGAACTTTATGTTCAGGATCTGCAAAAACAAGCCAAGGACCGACCTCCAAATCACTAGGTACATTGAAAGTTTTCTTATGATCTTCATCATACTCAACCACCATATCAATTTCACATTCATTCAACTTCCACATTGGACGAAGTTTTAAGCCCATAGATTCTGGATGTTGATGTACTTTAATATTACTAATAAAGAATTTTTCCTTTACTCTTTTTTCATTAGCAACAGGTATAGCTAAATGTCTGTCCGGATACACTTGTGCTAAATCACAGCGGTATCCTAAATCTTTATTTTCCACACGAAAACTAACGAAGTCCCAAGTATTATCAGATTGAGAATATAGCGTATTTGCTAACTTAATAAGCACCTGACAATCAATTAGCATTACGGGTGATATCTCAATATCTCCAAAACGTAAATGTTCATTTAATGAGACTTTAATTTCATCACGTTGTTCACCCTTATTCACCTTCATTAAAACAGCATTAACCTTAAAGCCCCATATAGCACTCTGGTTATCACATACAACCTTTAGCGAGCAACGATATAGATCATCAATACATATTCGTTGATATTTTGCAAAGGGACGGCCTGAAGGTGAAATTAAACAAAGTCCATTTTGTCCAGTAGGTATTTCAAAAGATAATGCCCCCGAATTTGGCCAACGCAAGTCAGCACTGATAGAAGCGGCAATACCATTAGGCAACTGTATATCCAGCCTTTGCCCAAAAGTAGCTGGCTCAACACTCCTTAGCCAACGTTCCTGAGATTGGCATAAAGCGACACCATCATTTTTAAAATTAATTACATTAACTTCAAGTCTACCAGCACCATTTAGGTTATGAGTAAAATTAGATTTTTCTGGAATTACATTCAAGTTTGACTGCCAAAGTATGTCACCATCTTTACTCCAGATAACATTACCTCGACCAAACACATTATCAGCCTGCCATGCGCTAACTTTATCTTGCTCTTTGCTTTTCCAAAACAACTCTTCTACAGGGATCTCAGTAATATTACCGTCTAGATTGGAAAAAAGTATTGGTAGCCCTTTATAAACTTTGTCATCGACAGCTAATGGCTCTAAAGCACCTTTTACCTGACATAAAACCACATTAGTACTAACGCAATCAGTGATAACTTTGAATGAACCATGAATAGTTGATACTTTGGCACTTCCATATACTTCATAAACAGCTTGTTCAGCTCCAGCAATAGTACCAACATGCTCGACTGTCGATAATGCATTTGAAGGTACAGGCTCTGCTGTAGAAACTATGTATACTTTTTCACTATGGCTTTTTACAGAACCTTGCCCAACGAACATCAAGCCTTTTGAAGCTGATGCAAAAATCCACGGCATTTCATTTGATAATGCCTCTCCGCGGTAGTAGATGTTTGACGTTAGCTTTTTATCTTCACTCCATAACTCAAAGCTAAGTTCATTTTGTGCTGGCTCTCCAAAGTAATTGACAGTTTTACGAGATACTTGCCAGCGTTCTGCTCCATCAGATTTTAAATTGAAAGAGGCTGACAATTTTCTTTCGTGAGTTGCGCTTATTGAATATAAATCAAAAAACTTTGGTAGTTCAACATTTCCTAATTGCTCATTAAGATCATCAGGGTTTATCGTTGCATTTAAATAAACCAGCGCCTCTAAATGCCATCCCTCTTGCCCTTCGCGTAAGAAACGTGTAATTCTAATTGGATGTTTTTCTCTTTTTACAATGCTAGCAGCTCTTCTAAGTAGAACTCGCATTAACTCCGTAGCTTCATCATCATCTAAAAGAAACTTTAAATCTTTCTTCCAATTAGAATTCTTAGCTTCCAACTCTAAAACAGGATCTTTTACTGCATAAAGGTGATATTCATCCCTCAATAAAATAAGATCATCTAAAAGGGAAGCAGCTAGTTTTGCCAAAGAGTTTTGTTGTAAACTTTTCGGCAAATTAGGCAAAAACTCTTTGGCTAGTTCGTATGATGATTTGCTTAGGTGAAAACGGCTATATTCTTCAATTAGATTGATAAGATACTGTCTTAAATGAGTTTCATTGTCTCCAGTTAATATTGCTCTTGGGAATCCTCCTTGACAAAATAATGTAGCGAAGTATTCATCTCTATTACTATCAAAAATAGATTGTTTCCAAGAATTTAAACCTCTTTCCACCGCACTTCGAATAGAAGATTGGTAATATGGGCGATAATCTCTGATACCAAGACTATCAAAAAGAGGCTGCCACTTTTCTCTTCCGCCGCCATAATTACGTTGCAACCAAGTTGCAGCATATAAAACAAATAATTTATCAAAAATAATTGATGCATTGATAATCACATTTGGGTCTTTAGCAGCCAACATACTTTTAAGTTTAGACTTTAAAGAACTAAGCTCATCATCCGTAACTTTGTAGGACCAAATAGGTTTACCTTGAAGTTGCTTCCGTGACGAAACACCTAAAAATTCGCGTTCCCATAATTGTAGACCTGATATACCTGTGACTTCGATACTTCTAATCATTGTAATCCCTATTGCATGTCATCTTACTTAAACTAAACCTTAACTTGGATTATTAGGTGAACTATCCCCAAGGAGCTTTATTTGAACATCCCCCCTATTTTTTGGCTTGATATTTACATCGATACCACTCTGATGCCCAAAGCACAAAACACGCAGACCAAGACCTGGCGCTTTTATTCACCAGGGATGACTTAGACTTAGGTCTGTATTTTCTTACAATATCTTTAAGCTCTGTAAACTCATCAAACGTCAAATGATAAGAAAAAAGAGGGCGAGCTGAGGGTTTGTCTAAGCCTCTGTCGTTTAAAAAACGGGTAAGAAAAAATTCGGGATTATTAATTTCCATGTATCTACTACTTCCTTTGTTAAGCAACTCTATGTAAACAATTAGGTGCAAAGCCTCTTACTTCACATTCGATAAAAATACCTCTCCAAGATTTACCTTTAGAATAATTAGCAGCAACTTCGGGCCTCATATTCTCAATAATCACTTGGTGAACACCTAAACGTTTCATGTACTTTTTTATGATGGCATTGCGCTTATTCTCTTCTGCTACCATCCCCGCATAAAGAAACAAGAAAATATACTTAGCTTCACTTGCATTAGGGTATTCGATAGAAATATCGTGTATAAGTTGAATTACCTTTTTATCAATGATGCTATTAGTCAGTTCAAATATACGACAAAAGTGCTTGTAAAATATATACTTAAGCTTAGTTTTTCCAATACACGATATCTTATGGAAGACATCAACGTCTTTTATTGCATGGGCTGTTTTATTCTTTACGTAATAAATGCACCAATGGTCAAATTTACCCTTTGAAAAGACTAAGTAGCCACCATCCACAGTTGAAATGAGTGTACTCTGTTCAATAAATAAATCATTTATTCTATACGGCATTTCAGTTCTCAAAATTTCATCACAATTAGAAATAGCGAAATACATGCCAAAAATTAAGATATTGATTTTACAGGGTTTTTAAAACACGCAATCAATTGAGATATAATTAAATTTATCATTTAATAAATATTTTTACTGTCATATTTAAAGGTTTAATACAACATAATATCTAAGGGCGCGACTCTTATTGGGGTAATCTCGATTCTATGTTTGAACAGGCTGAAGTATACAAACTAGCTGGTAAAAGACTTGGGTGCTTCTGCAAACCATCCGCTTTTCATGGGGATGTGTTAGCGGATTTTCTTAATTGCTGGGATGTTGGGAAGTAGTAAAGGTTTACTAATTTTATACCCTGATTCGAATAATTGAGCCTACTATTTACCATCAATTATCGTTCGAACATATTCTCCGAATTCATTCGTCACTTTAATATACGAGTGCCCCATTTGAATTGCTCCTTTGAAGTGATCTTTGCCAGCTGCCGTTACTGAAATTGAAGGATGAACTTTCTTGAAGTCTGATACTATCGAATCATACATTAGCGGTTCTTCGAACCATTTTGAGCCATAGTTTAGCGACAAGTTATTTGCATAAACATAATATGGCCACCTCTGGTGGTCTGAATTACCTTGCTTCTCTTCATCATTGAATTCCCACACGGCGCTTGCACAGGCGTAATAGCTGAGAAAGCAAGCACCACCAACGGCGACTTCAAGTAAACAATCGCCTAGTGATATACTTTTTGGCGCTTTTGCAAACGTTAACCTGCCATGCGCTTCATCTCGAGGTTCGCGGTTTTCGGGCAATATCGGATGATCTCTCACGCCTGATACCTTAATGTAATATTCTGCACCATTCCGCAGTTCAGTATTCCGGTTGCCAGCGCTAGGGGTAGCATAATTATTGAGTATTGATGTTATGCCAATTTCTCTGTTGCCAGCCGGTGGTTGGTTGCTCGAAACAATCTCAGCGGTTTGACATAGTTTGTCTATTTGCCAATCCGACAAATTGACATAATCTAAACCGGCACGGCTCGCAATTTCTAAGCTAATTAGGGTGTCAACGGATTGAATCAATACCCCTGTTTCATGGTTTATGCGTAATCCACTTTCAGTTAAATTTGCGGAAGTAACTATGCCTGCAAAAGGGACATCATTTTTTCGAAAAATGTATATTTTTGAATGAAGCTTTTGATCCAGCCCAATTAAAGGCCATTTACCTGTAGCTTTTTTGACTTCCTCGCCGAAACTTCGCAATGAAAAGGGTTTGCTAAACTGGTCATCCCCACGCGCAGAACAAGTTGATATCAGTTCAATTGTCTTATTTGCAAGTGACACATCAGCAAAAAGCCTACTGAAATCTTTGGTGAGAAAAGGTGAGACCAATAAACATTCGTCACATGCTGCAAGCAAGGTAAGCAACAGGTCTTTATGATTTGACCATGAAGCCAAAACGTCAAGTTTATGAATTTTAAATTCAGATTTACTAATATTGTCAATAATACAGATGTTTTCTATTCCATTATCCATATTCAAGTCGACTTTGTGACGATTTCGAAATTTAAGTTCACGACAAATTGCCCCCATTTTTTTTCATAGATATCTGGCGCCAAAATGGTTGCTTCATCTGTATGGGTGCTTGAACCTGTTACACTTATTCCATGCCCTAAGCCTATGCCACCCAGTTCTGAAAGTATGCACCTGTTATGAAAGACATCATTGTTTTCTATGTCACGTAACTCAAATACGTTAAGCATGATGCTATTAAATTCAGATTCCAATCCTTCCTTTATTTTTGCCTTAACGTTTTGTGCGCTGGGGCTTGCTTGCCCAGTATTGTTGCTTCCTCTTTTTTCCTTATAAAACAATGTTATTGTTGGGAACTGACTATTTAGTCTCCCGATATGGGCTACTCGAATCAAATGTTGAAGCATTAATATTGATGCATCATTCCATCCATAGGGATCAATGATTATTATCTGTTGGGATGAAAGTCTTAACAAATTTGTATACGCATTTGAAACCCCAGCATGGGTCCTTTCAATACTTATTTGTCTAGGTTGATTCCAGATACTGTCTGATTGGTGCATATCAATTGGTGTTATACCGCAGTTAATATCTTCTGGTGCTTCAGATAACACAGCACCAAAAGGTAAACGTTCATGCTCTGCTTTAACTTGTTGGTTCCACTCGTTCTCGCCGCACTCTTGAACGTCTCTGAGTACAATGGATTCAATCAGTTTTGTAACCATCTCGGTGTAACGCATGCTTTGCAGTGATTGAGCATTTGTTGGTCCATTTCTTAAAAAGTAGCTTCTTAATTTCCCAGCTTTCTTTTTGGGAAAACTACTTATAACTCTCGGAGTACCGAGCCCATACTCTCGGAAAAATTCAGCATAATCCCTAGAGTTTGAAGCCCAATTGTTTAATACTAATGGTTGAAGTGCGTATTCATTTATCATTACATAAACTCCTCTCGGCGTTCGATAAAGAATCCGTTTGGCCACTTTTCAACAAACTCGCCATCGTCATCAATGTGAATTCGTTTAGTAACGACGCCATTTTCTGAAGGCTCTAAATACACTAAAGAGATATCACTATCTTTTACAGGAATAAAATCCGCTGGTAGTTCATTATCTGAAGATTGCCTGATACGTTTTAAAAGGCGAAGAATTAAATGTTCGCTATGCGTCTCGATCAAAAAGTTTGAAGAACGATTTCCCTGAGTGAGCATGTCACCAATAGCAACTTGTATACGCGGATGAACATGTAATTCAGGCTGTTCGCAAGCAATAAACCCTCTTTTTATTTTAAATGTCGCGACGATTAATGGCATTAACTGTGATACGCCAACCCCAATTTCACTGGGGTGAACACTCATATAGTTTGTGATATCTAAAATTGAATAACCGTGTTTGGTTCTTTGTTCATCAAATTGAGGATAACCAGTTTTAGATTTTTCGGAATAATGACCCTTTATCATATTCTCTAATTTAGTTTCTACATCGGCGTGCTTTATTCCATTTTTAGATCGTTTGAGTTCAGTAAACTCTTTGTCCACCCTAGTCGCCAATCCGTAACCTAGACCTAACTTATCTTCATTCGACATCCATCTATCAATATCACGATGCATTGCATCATTGCCTCTGGCGAGTATGTCCCAAGCCGCGGTGCCATCATACCAGTCATTCTGCGTTGGGTATGGGTTTGCTTGATAATTTGGATCGGGTATTTTTCTTACAGGACCTATACATATACTATCTTGCAATAGAGTAAGTAGATTATCTAATGGTGCAACAATGATATCGCTTAGGATCTCATTTATTAGATCAGTCTGAACTTCTGAATCTAAAGATAACGAACTTGACAGTTTGATTCCCAGTTGGGGTATGGCACCCGCAATACCAGCAATGCCTATTGATGAGTGCATCAAAGATATTCCGTCAACTTCTGTCTTCAAGCTATTAGCACCACTAGCTAATAAATCATGCAGTGCTGTGACGAAACAATCATCAGAAATATTATAATTATCATCATAAATATACTGCTCTAATACATCCTCAGCACCATTTGCAATATCTCTATCCGAAGGAATATCAATATCATTCATTTCAAAGGCGTCATTTACTATAGCTGGATGTAAAAGACCATTTTCAAAGGAAAGTTGAAGCCACTCATCCTGATTATTAGGAAGCAATAAGGGATGCAGGTAGTTAAGTAATGTAAGTTGGGGTTGCATCCGACTTGAATCACTTTCACAGACCGCAGCCAGCACACTGTCGAACCAGACGGAGTAATTAGAAATATATGCAGTATTTGCTGCTTTTGACCATGATATTTGAAATTCCAACGCTATAGTTTTGGCCGCTATACTAGGGCTACCAATTGTAAAATCGAGCTGGTCTTCTATGTAGTCACCTAAATAGACATAGCTACTGCCAATCTCATTCCCTTTTTCAAATTCAACATTTATCTTAATGCTCTTATTTATGTCTCTGCCGTTAACCAAACTTTTGAAACCACCAATGACTTTATCTCCAAGAGGTTCCAGCCTTTTGGGGTCACACTGTCCTTTGGCCAAAATTTGCTGAAGGTAGAACAAAGCAAGTAAAACTGTACTTTTACCAACACTATTAGGGCCGAATAATAAAGTCACTGGAGCAAATTCAATGGTTTGGGTTTCTTTAAATGACTTGAAATTAGTTAAGGATAATTTTGTTACTCTCATTCTACGATTCCCTGTAAATTATTTGTATTGAGTTCTTGCTTCGTTGAACAAGTAACTCCAACCGTCGGCTCAGCAACCAAGGTCATCGTCATGCCTAAAACAGCTTTGGCCTGTGAGCGCGTAAAGGTTTCGCTGCCGTGAGCGCATAGCTGACAGATGTTTTTTAGTTGCTCTCTAAGGCTCAGTAGGCGCTCAATTGCGCTCATGTTTTTACGGTCGCTGCTATGTGCCTTGGTGTTAGCGGCACCTGATTGTTTCTTGTCTTCACGTAACGATTCTATTTGTTCTATAATATGACGACACTGTATTACTGCTTCCTTGTAGTGCCCAGACTCGATAAATCCTTGTGCTTTATCGTAGAAATTGTTCAATTCATTGGTCGTAGACGGCAAGGGTATTTCGAAAAGGATAGTTTGCCTAAAGCCAGCATCATTTAGAGCTTTTAGCCAGTGTTCTCTTGGAACAACAAAATCTGCACAGTCAAAATTAGATGCAAGAGTGCCATTAGTTGACGTCAATGCCCTCAAGCCAAGGTTCAGTTTTAAATCTTTATCCTGGCGGTATTCTTCAAGGGCGTTAACCTGCTCTTTTGTCAATACAACCTCAAAGGAAAGTTGCTCGTTAGTGTTCGGATATTGAGTGCATTGAATTATCTGGATGGATGACGGTATCGAGGTTAAAACTGGTTTCACAGGAGCAGAAAGCGCGAGTGATAACCTGATGTCGAAAATAACCATTGGATTTTCACACCCTCGGCGGTTTCCTTTAAGCAAAAATGTAAATCCGTATCCGCCCGCAGCTTCCCGGCCGTGAACTTTAAACTGATTAAATTCAACTATGTCGTCGCTGTTATGCCTTATTAAAATTCTCATAAAAATAAATCTGTCCTTAATTTTGCTTAATCTTCTTCAACCGCTACTAACTCAGCTGGGGCAGCTTCGCTACAAATCATCATGTTGTAGTGGCCAGTTTGACAAGTGTAGTCTCCGCATGTCTCGACATTAAATAAGTATTGAGTGTTGTCTTTAGGCATAGTTAATACTCACTCCATTCATCATCTGCTTGGCTTAGAATTATTTTTAAGGTGACACAAATATTTTTAAACCAACGTCATTACTATGTGCTGTAGACATCCAGCTCTGTATTAACTGATAAGCCTGTAACGATTCGCTTCGTGCATTGTTTCCTCGTAATAACTGATCTTGAAAATGATTAGCTGAAAAACTATTCGCAGCTACAATCCAAACCTCTTTAGTGACACGACTGGAGCGTCTTCTTCGCGAAATCACATCCCATAATTCAGCCAATTTAGTTTCTCTTTCGTTATTATCTGCCGCTGTATAAGACTGCCCTTCAAACATTCGGATTCTTTCATCCATCTGTTGTACTGCATTACCTGAAGGCCAAGGATTGCTTAAACTATTCCAATTACCAGCTTTGAGGTTTTCATCAGCACTTATCAACATTTCTATATTTTTGATAGCTTGAGAACCAACCTCAGCTAAGGCCCCTGCTGACGATTGAGGGTTTCCTGATGAACCACACTTGATATGTACGTAAACAAGTTTATCTGGAGACGAAAGAATAAAATCAGCAGGCTCAGTTCCCATGTCAGTATTCAGTACTAAATCGGCTGCTGGTATGTATTGATTGAATGGTCCTAGATCACTTCTTGTAGGATTGGGTAATGAATTTGCTTTAATTTGATCTAATTGGTAAAAAACTGAATCAACACTAAAACCTTGGTTAACAACTTGATAAACAGCATGTTGGTAACCTTTTTCATCAAGGTTTCCATTAAGTAGGGAATCTAACCCAATAACTACCTTAGCTAGCTGTGAATTGGCAATATCAAATCCATTTTCTACTGGTAGCTTAAGTTCATAAAATTTATTCTCTGCATATCCGACTCCACTTTCCAATAGAGCTTTATGTAAATGTTCAGACAACAGGTCAATTATATCTAAGGAAGGTTCCACACCGTTTTCTAATGAATATAATATTTGCTGCGCCGACGACAAAACTAAATATGGCTCTTCATCTTGTTGACTAGCAGTAATAACACTGTCTGCTATTCCAGAGTTTAATAAAAATCCATTATCATATTCTCTATATAAAAACTCATTTTCAAGTACAAATTGCTCACCATTTACTAAAACACTTATTGGGTGATCATACTCACTTAAATCAAAGATTATGCTCTCAATATTTAAGTTAACATCTACATCAATTGGTTTAGCATATGAATGCATTAGAGCGCTAGTTATGGGGCGGTTTGATGAAATAATAGCTTCAATCTCTTCTAACCAATCATTTAATCCACACAGATCAAATGAACTCTCCTTTTGGTCAGAAATACGGCCTGAATCTACACCCACGTAATAACTACCTGATTTTTGTTGTAGTAGGTCGAATGTATCGCACCTCATAGTTGCAAGCCGGTATGAAGCATTACTTTGTAAATCAGCTATTTCTTCAAGATTTGTTCCCTTAACTGCAATACTTTCAGGGCGTTTTCTAGCAGTGCTAACTGATTTACTACTGGCTTCTTTAGTCTTTGCTGATGCCCCTAGCGTCATCACATTCAGTAACTTATCTTGGGTAATAGCAGAACCGAGCTTTAAATCTTTATCGCCTGTAAACCTGCGTCCACGGCTATCGTATATTGCAACAAGATTACCTGACAGCTCTTTAAATAGCGTGATTTCTAAAGATGGTTCAAAGAAAAACTGGTCGATCAAAAATTTAGATTTATTGAATGCAATAGATACAATAACTTTGATATTCCATTGTGTATCAAACTGCTTTGCAAGCTCTCCAGCATTGTTACATTGCCAATACAAGTTGTCTGACATAAGTTGTAAGTTGAAACCGACCGATTGATTCAAAAAACATATGGACGCAGTTGGGATATTTAGAGACTGAGCAGGATTAAAAGCATTAAGATCAAATTTACTGAGAAAGCGGTTACCATAATAACTAGCGTCAGGGAAAGCCTCTAAATAAACCTCAATCAGCTTATTTATATCTAACGAAGCAATAAACTTATGTATCGCACCAGGTCTATTCAATGAGCTATCAAACGTTCTGTAATTCAACCACATTTGTTCGTTATAATTTTGACTAAACTCTAAAACCTTAGGTTCTATATCTCCGAATAAACGAACTACACGGCCAATGGTTTGGACAAGTTCTCTGCCACTATTAACTGCATACGTTAACACCAGTAGTTTGGCTTGGGGGATATCAACCCCTTCATCAAGTTTACGTTGATGAATAATGACTTCATATGCCGAGTTTTTTAGATTTGCAGGTACATTGGACTTAACATTCTCTCGTTGGTCACCGGAATATTGTTCATGTATCGCAAGCAGGTTAAAATCATCATTCAACTGGTTATAGTATTTTTTTACATCGCTAAATTTATTGCATTTAATGATACATTTTGTGCCCGGATGGTCACCAATAAAAGTGCGAATGGCTGCACTTAAATTCAACGGATCCATAGTTTCAAATACTGGCTCTTTTAGTACACCATCTGCAAGTGCTTTTTCAAAGGTATAGATGAAACTGGCATCAGCAGTGACATCAAATTGAAACAGATCGTTGCGATAGGGCGTAGCGGTAATGACTATCTTATGGGCACCCATTCCTCTTACCAAGGTACTCCATACAGGCGACGGTTCAGCATGCCCTTCATCAATAATAATTAGATCAATATTCTGCTTCAGTTCCTCTAACTGCGCAGAAGTAAAACTTTGCAGTTTCTGAAATGTGGAAACATAGATCCCATTTGAGGTAGTGTCATCAACATTTTTAAAAACATGCTTTAAATGAATTGCTTCACCTTCAGCTCGTTCTTTGAAGAATTTACCGCTTAACTCGGAATAAAGTTGGTCACAAACTGCCCTTCGGTGGCAAAGAACCAGAGTTTTATCTTGAGTAGCCTTGTGACTAATTACACTAATAACACCTGACTTACCGGCTCCAGTTGGCAAGCTAATCAGGCAGGATTTGGGATCTTCAGCAAGTGGCTTTCGCAAATAACTAAGCGCAGTTTGAATACTGCCTTGCTGACAAATTCTTAAGCTACGCCACAAAACATCATTTAAAGAAAATCCACTAATGTTCATCTAAACGTCCTTGTTATTATTGTTATAATTCGCCAGCGAAGGCTTTTTGGCTCAATGAGTTAAAAGATTTTGTTGATTCAACTAGTGCAGCTTCCATATTTGATAATGACATTCTTAGTTTAGAAACAACGTCATGGTACTTCTCAATTAGTGATTCTTTTGGTAAGAGTACTTCAAAGTTTTTTAATTCTACAGGCGATATATGTGGCACTGTAGTTTCCGTCGGGCAGCAATGTTTCTCAAATGCTTTAGATAAAATACAGGCATGAAGGTAATCTGTGTAAATCGTCTGCTTAGGTCTAATACGTGCAACTCGTTGAACCAAATAAGTATCTCGTTCGTTTTTGGGGAATATACAAACTTTAAGTCCGCTTGAAATCCAGGGTCGATCCATTGCTAGAATTACATCGCCAGCATTTATCTTATAATTCTCTATTCCCTTTAATTTACTAGTCTCCCAATAGGCTGTGTCTTTCCATTCAAAATAACCAGTGAGAGTATTCGCCCCTCTGCAAAGCCTTACCGAGCTATCACTATCTGGAATATACTCTGCACTTTTAAACGCATATCCTGTTATTACTTCAGCCAACTGAGTAATTTGAACTTTTTTAAAACCCTTCGGATTTGTCACCGGATCACCAAACATATCGAGGAAGACGGCGCGGAGGAAGTCGTCGGCGAGTTGGATGGCTTGCTGGCGTTTGCGTCGGATGGCGTCGGCTTTGTCGAGTATTGCGGCGATGCGTTTTTGTTCGGTTAATGGAGGGAGAGGGATTTCGAGTTCTTTGAACCTCCCAACATCTAAATTTGAAATATTCGTTGTTTGACGGCCACAATGTCTTATTGAGTGCTGATTTTTAGGTGCCATGATCCAGTGATACAAGTATCTAGCATCCATTTTTAAAGGTTTAGCTCGAACGATTGATATAAAGCCGCCAGCCGTAGCTTCGAAGTCTAAGACATCTACATAACTTGCTTTACCCACCAACTCCCAGCTGTTGGCAGAAGAGACTAATAAATCACCTTCTCTTAGCTTCTGTTCCTCTCGCCTCATCACTCTTTTTGGAACAGCTATCAGATCAGTAATATTTAAACCAATAATTTGAACGTTTTTTGTGCGCATTACAACTATGGAATCATCTGCAAATGGCTCAACAAGTTCTTCAGGTTTGAAGGTGATTCCTCTTATAAATTGAATAACAGAACCAAGTTCTACTAAAGGCCAACTCACAGCATTCCCTCCAACTCATCTAGGTCAGCCATAATTTCGCTTTCAAGTGTTTTTAATTTATTCAAAATCACCTTCGGATCTTGGTACTTTTCTACCTCGTAAACCACTTCTTTGTAGCGATTGATAGAAAGGTCATATTTGTTGGCTTGGATATCTTTGGCATCCACCACAAAGGCTTTTTGGGTTTTATCACCAAATGCTTTTTCAATCTCTGTTGCTGGTGCATTGCTCATGACTAATTGGCGGTATTGTTTCCATTTTGCTTTGGCATCGGGTAAGTCGTTCCCATCGGCACCTTTTAACTCGGCGCGTTTGTCGTCGAGTGAATAGCCGTCGGCTTGTAGGTCATAAAACCATACTCTCTCAGTACAGCCGCCTTTGGTGAAAAACAAAATGGCAGTGCTTACACCAGCATAGGGTTTGAACACACCGCTGGGAAGGCTGACGATGCCTTCAAGTTGGTTATTGTCTATTAATTCTTGACGTAACTGTTGGTGCGCTTTTGATGAGCCAAATAACACGCCGTCTGGCACAACCACTGCTGCACGACCACCGAGTTTAAGTTGCCTAAGTATGGAGGCAACAAACAATAACTCGGTCTTTTTGGTTTTCACCATGTCGAGTACTTTGGGGTTGGTATTGGTTTCGTCAATCGCACCTTTAAAAGGTGGGTTGGCCAATATTACGTCGAAGAAGTTTTCTTCTTGCTCTGGGAAGTTTTCTTTAATGGATTTGTTCAAGGAGTCTTGATAAAGAATGTTGGCACCGTTTACCCCATGCAGCGCCATGTTCATGCTCGATACGCGCAGCATGGTGGTGTCGAAGTCAAAGCCCCAAAACATTTGGGTGTCGATATGTTCGCGATAAGGTTCGAGTAAGTCACCTGTATAGTGCTTATTGCCTTCTTCATCTTCAAAGATGCCTGACTCGCTTGAATGTATTCGGTTTAAGTACTCCATGCTGCGAGCTAAGAAACCGGCGGTGCCACAAGCTGGGTCACAAATACGTTCGCTTGGCTGTGGTTCGGTCATTTCTATCATGGCGTCGATGATATGGCGCGGTGTTCTGAACTGGCCGTTGATACCAGCGGTAGTGAGTTTACTGAGCAGATATTCGTAAATATCGCCTTTTACATCGCTTTGGGTAAGGGGTAAATCGTCAACCATTTCAATGGCTGAAACCAACACCGATTCGTTTTTGATTTCTAAGTCGGCATCTTGCATGTATTCGCCAATGTTGCCAAGGGCTTGTACCGTGCTGCCGTCTTCTGCCTGCCCTTCTTTTTCAGCGACTTGACCTAGCTGGGCAAAATATGGGTACACATTGCTTTTAAGGTGTTTGTGAAGCTCTTTACCGCTTAAGTTTTTGAAGTTTTTCCAGCGTAATAATTGCCCGTCAGCTGTATTCGGGAATAGTTTCGCGAAGTCTTTTCCGGTGCGGGTGGCTTTGCGTTCAGCGACTTCTTCTTGCATGTCTAACATGCGGGCAAACATCAGGTAGCTGATTTGCTCAATAACCGTTAGCGGGTTAGTAATACCACCACTCCAGAATTTTTCCCAAAGTCGGTCGATATTGTTTTTAATAGGTCCTGTTAGCATTCAAATATTCTCTTAATTAAATCTGTGTAAGTTGATTTTTATGTTCAATTTATTGTTCGGCTGGTTTTTGCTGTTCGTCTTCTCTGACGAAGGGTTTGAGTAAGGTAACAAGATCATTGATTGAGTCTGCCCCAAACACGCCATCAATACCCTGGTGCGATAACGCGGTAAATGGCGAGTCGTATAAGGTTTCTAATAAAATAGAGCCATGTTGCGCTATGTAATTTTTGAGCAAGTTCATAAACTGCACTTGCTTAGCCGTTAAATCAGGATGGGCGTGCAAAAATGCCTTAAAATGCGACTCAATTGCTTGCGCGTCTAGCCCAACCAATTCTCGTATGGTGATCTGTAGTTGGTCTGCGGTGCGTCCGTAGAAGTCGTTTAGTGTTTTTAGATCGACTCCCGGATGCGAGGTCAAAATGGTTGACGTTAAGCTTTGTAGCTCAGTCTCGTTAACCGTTTGCCCTTGATGGATTTTTTGTAGCGTTGGATTGGCTGCGACCATTTCATCTAAAATCACTTTGAGGCGACGGCGATACATCATGGCCTGATTGGCACCTTCAATTTTCACTTCTCGGTCTGTTTCGTATACATCGCCATCTGTTGTTTTGGTTGATGACATTGGGTAGAACTCGATGCCACCTGACTGGCGGTATTTCATGATCCCACGTAATTCTTGTCGTGCCCACTCTAAACTTTCAATAGTAGGCATTTGCCAAAACTCACTACTGCGGACTTTGGCTAACACTGTGTCTTTTTGACGCACAGCCTGAATATTCACTGCCAATGTGTCTAGCTGGGCTAGCAGTGCGTTACGACCATCTTCAAAGCAGCTCGCTTGTTCAACAAAGCACCGTTGCGTTGTGGCCATGAGTTTATCTAATGAGGTTGCGTGTTTATCTCTGAGTACACGAGCGGACATTAATGGCGCTATTATAGTATCGAGTTCATGCTGTGTTTTTGCATCAAACTGCCTGAGTTTATCGGTTTGCTGTAGTTGATGTACTACGCGCAGATTGCGTTTAACGGCGATACTGTCGTCGGGTAAATCGTTTATATCGGATTTAAGTAAGGCTATTGCCGCGTCAAAGGCTTCAGCATGATTGCGAGTAAGTGCGGCTTTAGCAAATGCGACACGTTCTTCAAAGGTGGTTTGTAATAACGATTTGCCACCTACGTCTTCAGGCTCCTGGTATTCTTCTTCAAAAAACTGAAAATTACTGTAGTGATCGAAAATGTAAAATTCGGATTTATGTTTACCCTTACCAAACAAGTTTTCGCACAGTCGGGTGCCACGGCCTATCATTTGCCAAAACTTAACCCATGACTTAACGGGTTTAGCGAACACCAGATTAACCACTTCGGGTACGTCAATACCGGTATCTAGCATATCGACTGAAATGGCGACTCTAAAGTCGTTATTCGGCCTTTTGAATTCTTTGATTAGGCTAGCTACGTGGGGAATTTTGTTGTGTATAACCTTACACACCCTACTGCCATATTGCGGGTATAGCTGACAAAACATTTTTTCCAAATGTTCAGCGTGTTCTTGACGCTGTGCAAAGATAATGGTTTTGCCGACTAACGAGCCGGTTTCATCTTGAATACCGTTGTTTATGAGGTTTTCTAAAATGATCTTATCTGTTTGTTCGCTGAAAATTTTGCGGCCAATGTCTTTGCCAGCTATTGTGGTTTTTTTGGCTTCATCTTCACCTAAGTCTTCTTCTAACTGAGATTTTTGCTTGTCTGAAAGATCATTGTAGTGAATACCTTCACGTAGGAATTCGGTTGTGAAATCTTTCACTTTGAAGGGCACAAGGTAAGGAGGCTCATTATTGATAGCCGCATCTAAACCAAAATCAAAGGTTGGATCATTCACTTCGCAGTCAAACATTGTGTAAGTATGTCGACTATTAAACTTTACTGGTGTGGCGGTTAGACCCACTTGCAGCGCGTCAAAATAGTGAAACAGGTCGCCATATTTGTTGTAGATAGATCTATGGCTTTCATCTGCGATGATTAAATCAAAAAAGCCCACATCGAGCTGAGCAAAGCGGTTCAGCATGCCAGGATAAGTGGCAATATAAATGCGTGCAGCCTGATCAATTTTATTGGTTTCGCCAATGACACAGCGTGGCTCACTGGGTAGAAACTGTTTGAACGCTTCATCTGCTTGAATACGCAATTCTTTGCGATCACATAGGAACAAAACACGCTTTGCCCAGCCTGTTCTAAGCATTAACTCTGCCAGCGCGATTGATACCCTTGTTTTGCCTGTCCCAGTCGCCTGGATCACTAAAGCCTTTCTGCGTTGACCTTGGAAATGTGCGGCAACGGTTTTGATTGCTTCAATTTGATAAGGCCTGTCGGCAATATTTAGGTCAGGGTTATTTTGCTCTAAGGTGTCAACGCGGTAATTACGCTGGTAAATCAGATATTCCAGACTCTCTTTACTGTAGAAACCATAAACAGGGCGATAGGTGTTGTATTGTTTGTCGTCCCAGATGAAGGTTTCGTATCCGTTACTGTAAAAGATAACAGGGCGCTGATATCCCATATCCTCAAATGCATCGGCGTAAAGACGCGCTTGCTCTCTACCCGCTTGTAGATTGGTGTTACCTGATTTTTTAGCCTCAGCTACCGCTAGTGGTTGGCCGTTGTCACCCCACAATACATAGTCGACAAAGCCTTTACCTGATGGATTGTTAGGGAAAGCAACTTCAAATTCCTGACCTACTTGTTCTGGATTTGTTACGTCCCACCCAGCTTGAATAAGCATCGCGTCTATCATCATTGAACGTGTTTTGGCTTCATTCCATTGAAGGCTGTCTGCGACTGCTTGGCTTTGTTGTTTACGGTGCTTTTTGCCATCAGTATTAGGTGTATCTTCAGTAGCGGCGCTCTTAATGCGTTCCTTTTCCAATTCTGCAACAACACGCTCTAACTCTTCTTGCTGTTTCTTTAAATCTTTTTCATAGGCGCTGACTGACTTATTCAGTTGCGACAATTTTTGCGTTGGATCAGGTATATCTTGAAAGGCGGGAATACTATTTTGGCTCTTCCCGTAGTACTTTACGGCCATATAGGTAGCTAACTGATGCGCTGTTCCCAATGCCATTTGGGCATTACGTAGTTCGCCAGTAGCACCATGAGCAGGGTCGTTACCTAATACTCGGACGTAGTTTATTTGATGAATAAGCGACTTATTGACACAGTCTTCGAAAACAGGGTTTTTGACTAATTCGTAAAATCCAGCCCGTGGGACGCGAGGCAATCTTTCTTCTTTGTATATGGCTTTTGTTAGTTCTTCGGCAAAAGACCTCACTCGTGTGAGTGCACTTCCTGGATCAATAAATAATACCGCTTCTGCTAAACCGGCAAGGTTTGCGAGCGTTTCATTTTCTGGTCTAAGAAATTCAAAGTTCATTGATTGCATACGTTTTATTTCATCCATGCCTAGCTACTGCGAGTACTGTGCCAAGTTTCAATTTATGTTGTATTTCTCAATCCAGTTATTCAATGTTTGGTAGTTTTTTAAACCCAATAATGACGCAGCTTTAGATTTATTACCATGACTAAGTTCCATTGCTTTAACGACATACGACTTGGTTAATTCACTAATAACTTCATTTATATCAAAACCTTGACGTAAATCCCTGTCCATTATGTTTTCAGACTTACGAGTTGAGCTAATTAATGATTGTGCTATGTCGTCTTCATTGAGGACGTTACCAGCTTGCCAGAGTGTCGCCCTTAGAATTGTTGCCTGTAGTTCACGAACATTACCAGCCCAAGGCTGCTGAGATATAAAATTTATTGCATTAGCAGAAAATTTCTTATGAATGTATTCTTTCTCATGTTTTGCTTCTTGGTTTATTTGTTCAAGCAGTGCTTTTGCTAGATGTGTAATGTCGCCACTGCGGTGTCTAAGTGGAGGTAGATGTAACACACCGATAGCTATGCGATAGAAAAGGTCTTCTCTGAAACGCCCTTCAATGACTTCATGAGCGAGGTCTTTGTTTGTTGCCGTTATTATGCGTACATCCACTTTTTGCTCGTTAGTAGAGCCTACGGGGGTTAGCGTACCTTGTTGTATCACTCTTAAGAGCCGCACTTGAGAGTCCAAAGGTAACTCACCAAATTCGTCGAGGAACAACGTACCACCATCAGCTTGGCTAAAGTAACCATCCTTTGCAGTGGTTGCGCCGGTAAACGCACCTTTAACATGACCAAATAAAGTTGTATCTATTAAGTCTTTAGGGATAGCCCCGCAGTTAAGAATGAGAAGAGGTTTGTGCGCACGTCGACTTGAGTTGTGAATGGCTTTTGCAAATAACTCTTTACCCGTGCCCGTTTCACCCGTGATTAAAACAGGAACATCACGCTTAGCTATTATGGCTGCTTTTTGTTTTAAGGTTTCTACTTCTGGAGACTGAGTAATAATGTCGGAGAATGCTGCGGTGTCTGGGGCTTCTCCGATAAAAAGTGATGAAAGCTTTGCTGTATTATCTTTTGACGAATGAAAATCTGCTGCAATATCAAATGGCAGATCAGGCTCGATTACACCTTGCTCTCTCGTGGACTGTAGAAATTTGAAACCTAATTTTTTGCCCACTAAAATTGACACTGCCGTCATGGATGGGGTGCCAGACGAAACTTGCATCGTGATATCTTTATTTGCGTGAGTTTTTGTGACTTTCGATATCAACGTACTTATGGCTTCAGAAATATCACCATAATGCGTTGGGTCTCTTAACTTTACGAAGACTGGCTCAACAATTGACTTATGTTTTTCAGACAAAGCAGTAAAATATGCTTTCATCTCACTGTCTGATTTATCAGTCAGGGCATAAACAATATCAAAAAATCCCGCATTCATCACACTCTCTAACGGACCAAAAGACTCTGGCGATGCGATCATATTAATGTCGGTGATACCGACCCAAGTGACTAGGACTTTCTTTGCCATAATTATTATTGTCTTAATACAATTTTTTTTATAATTTAGCGTGCTGAGATAGCAATGTATATAAAAACTAGACTTTCCCAAGTGTGCAAACAAATTAAAATGCTTGAGGTAATCTTAAGGATCATAAATGGTTGCCATGAGTTAGAGTTTTTACGTTGTAAAACTTGAACAGACATTTGAGAAAGCAAGCTCCGTCATAAATATTCAGACCTCTTTTACTCTACTGTTTTTCTAACAACTCACCCACTTCACATTCAAACAAATCACAAAGCTTATCAATAGCATCCAAGTCAATACGTTGCGCCGTTTCTTTATAGAGAAGAGTTACCGTATTTCTGTTAAGTCCAGTTTCTCTTGCGACATCCATTATTTTCATTTTTTTCTCGCCCATCAAGCGCGCGAGGTGACATTTAATCATACTTAAAG